>Ga0114963_10001277_pt1 | contig 17379 bp, 20 predicted proteins | sample C_131016_EF_Meta_FD_87019 | JGI IMG/M metagenome (GOLD analysis project Ga0114963, IMG submission 87019) | Freshwater microbial communities from Lake Croche, Canada to study carbon cycling - C_131016_EF_MetaG | ecosystem: Environmental > Aquatic > Freshwater > Lake | place: Lake Croche, Canada...
ATTGCTCGGGCAGTTGCCTTCCCCTAGGTAACGCAGCCTGGATTCGACATTTACTCGAGGAGCATAATGCACAGGGCAGGTTGGGCTTTTGTAATTCCACTCTGCTCAATGAGCCTATATTGTGGATCTCACGTCAGATAGAGCCAGAGGTTTTACAGAACTGTTACGAGCTGATTGTCTATGACAGGGTTAACTGGCTTGTGGACCCATATCTAAAAGTAATGATAGAGGAGAATAGAATAGATCCGGCCCGCAAGATAGAAATGAGGGCAGCTCTAATGTACGACGAAATAAAAAAGAATATCTTTTGGGTTCGCCCACTAACCCTTGAAGAGCTTCGGGAGCGGGCAGTTTTTCTTACCGAGGTGCCTCTTCGTTATGGACGCAACGGGGTAGTACTGCACCGCTCGATAGTTGAATGGCTACTCGGTTCTAACATTCTCAAAAGAGTGTCACAGTTCGTGAAGGGTTGCTTTTGTGGTGATGAGTTGATTTTTGCGATGGCCTTGTTCAGCGCTGAAAATCCTTACCTTAAGTCGATGCATCCGGATAATCTACGCCACTTACAGGGCGGACCACAGTATGTCACCTTGGAGGAGATCCACACTCTACTTAACAATGGCAATTGTATAATGGCCCGCAAGATAACCTGTGAAGATTACGAAGCAGCAGCTGAACTGGTTCGTGGCTTCTACGGGCACTGGGTGACTGACCATCGCCGTGGTGGTTACGGCCTGCGACCTGAGGAGCGGATCAACGACTTACTTCTATAGGCCAGCTGATATTTTATCTAACATAGTTTGAATATCACTCACTTGATCCTGCATATCGGTTAATCCTTCTGTACTAGATACTGATCTTACTTGTCCTCGCTCGAGACTGTCTGATAGCTTGTCTAGGTCAGTTTCTACACTATCTATTTGAGGAGCTAATTTATTCCGCGGATCTTCTTGCTTTTTATTTAGCTGTTGAACATTAGACTTAGTCGTTGGTACGTCAGTCATAGGTTTATTCAATGTGCTATCCAGTTCAGCGATAATATTGTTGGCGACCATCGCTGACTCAACTGGAGAAGATGACTTGTTGCCTTGGGTCCATTTTTTGCTAGCTTTACCCTTCTTGCGAGAGCCAGCGGCGGTACCCCCCATGCCACTACCACTATTGGCTTCGACTTTTTTAGGTTTCGCACTTTTGCCTCTAGTGTCGAATATGTCAGGGAATAGGGCTGTAGGATCACTACTTAAAGCCGCACATAATCTGGCTGCTAATGCAAGGCTGGGATTCCTATCACCTGATAAGACCCTAGATATCATTGGTGTATCCACACCGACTTCCTGTGCTAAGGCACCGAAGTCTTCACCGTAACCGTGATTTTGCATGGCTCGAAACATCGCTTGTCGTTCGTAATTAGTATCTGCTTTGAATTTGAATTCTTCAGGCGGTTCGTTATTATCTTCGGCCAACGTCATGCCTATTTGGTTCCAATTACGTAATAATTTAGGTGTTTCTACTTCGTATTGATCTTCTTTGTTCTCGAAGACTTCCGTGTCTCTACGAGAACTTCCTACAGGGATTAACATGGTATGACCTACATCTGTAACCCAGACCATGTATTCACCGCACGGTATAGACAACGCATTCGAAGCTATTTTGGAGATGTTGAGTAGTGCACCTTCTGCTATATAATTCCTAAATTGATTCAATGTGGAAAATTTATTAGTAGTAACGGTACCTTCGAATAAGCCTGGCTTGATGGCACGATTTAGCTTAGCTCGGATGGACAAAGATTTTTTGCTCATTGAATAATCCGGGTAAGTTAGGGCAGTATAATGGTAAATATGGGTATAACATCATACCCATGCGATTTGTTTTATTTTTGCCCGCCAAATATAGATTAGAAATGGAGAAATTCTATTATGGCATTGAAGCTAAGTGATATTTATTTGCGAGCCGGTAATGTATTATCCGAGGCATCAGAGCCGGATTTTACATCGGCTGTCGCTATAGTTAGACATAATGATAGGTGGCTATTGGGGTTGGCGAGGAATAGCGGGGATCGGAATGGTAAGTGGTGCCATCCTGGAGGCGGTATGAAGAGCGGTGAAAAACCAGAGAAGGCTGCCGAAAGAGAATGCTATGAGGAGATGGGTATCAGATGTAAGGCTGATGGTAAGCCTTTTAGAATGAAAGATCATAAAACGGTAGCATTTGTACCATGTAAATTATCCAATACTAACTATAAGATAGATATAAACAACGAAAAAGAATTTTCAGGTGCTGGATTCTTCACAATGGCAGAGATCAGGAGTCTAAAACCATTGTATAAGAATGTAATCGATTTGATAGACAAGGCTAAGAGAGCAAAATAGGCGAACAGGAGTATCGTATGATTAAAGAATTAAAAGGGACTGAGTATGCCCTGGAAATACTTAGGGCATTTAGTGACAACCCAGGAGAGCACGACGCGAAATACGTCGCAGAGTTAGTACAGCGTGGTGGGCGTGTAGACAGCTCTCCGAGCTATATAGCTAAAATTTTGCCCAGAATGAGAAAAATCGGACTATTAATATCATCTGATAGGGGCTACCAATTGGCAAAGCCTATAGATGAGATTACAGTAGAAAACGTATTAGACCTTTGTCCGATGCCAGATAAAGGTAGCCCTTTATATAAGTTATGTGACGAGATTAAAAAGGCAGTATCGCTAACACCAATCGAGGAGTTCTATGAGTTTGGTAACACCAGCGGTGGGTGATAGTTTTTATATTCCATTTTGGGTTTTGCTTGAATATTTGGACACTACTCCTAGCGATCCGTTCATTTCAGCTAAAATACTAAATATTAAGACGTTAAACGCTACTACTTCTGATGGTCATAAATTAGTGCAATGCTGTGATATAGAATGTTTATCGCATCAAGGACAAAAAATGAGCTTCACAGTTTGTAATGTTCCAGTCGAATATTTAATACGACCTGATTCGCTAAGAGACTGGGCTGATAAGATATCGAAATGGTTCATTGGTTACGTCGATAATATTCAATCATGAGGTTAGATAATAATGCTACAATCTGGTTTATTACATATAGATACACATAGGCATTTGGGTGGATGTATCCCTCCTTGGTGGGTTTGGCAAACAATATCTAACAATGGATGGACATACTTAGGTGAATCAGCAGAAGAAATTAGATCTTCTATGACATTCTCCGATAATGAGAATTACGATTTTCATAGGTTTTTAGATAAGTTCAAGATATTAGATCAGATAATATGGAACGAAGAATTAATAGATAGTTCTATTGCAGCTATATGCCGTGATATTAGCGATGAGGGTATAGATTTCTGTTGGTTAGATTTTTCAATAAACAAATATATGCAATCTATGAATTGGCACAAGAAACAGGCTATCCAGTTCATACATGAAAGATTTAATTCATACTTGCCCGGCAAAATAGGTTTAATATTATCACTTAAATATGAGAGTACACATGCTAGCCAACGGCAATATGCTAAGTTAATAGACGACCCAGATGTGGTAGAACTGTTGTTCGGCATAGATTTAGTTGGTGATGAATCTTATTATAATTATCAATTCTATGGACCAATATTTAATGAGTGGAATCAAGCGGGTAAGATGACAAGGACTCATGCATCTGAATCTACAGGGTTTTTTAATTGCTATTCTTCTATTCGTGATTTAAAAGTGAAGAATATAGCTCACGGGATTAATATACACACCAACTATGAGATCATGTCATATGCCAGAGATATGGATGTTACATTCGATTTAGGTGTCACTAGCAATTACCTTACCGGTGTATGGAATAATAAAATCAATCATCCCATCACAGACATGTTAGGGTTCGGGCTAAAGGTGACAATTGGAACTGATGATCCAGTTCAATGTAGCACTAATTTGCGGCAAGAATACGATTTGGTAGCCAAATTAGGCGTTACAAATGATCAAGCTATATATATGAAAGGCATAGCAGAGATGAACACTAAAATATATTACCCTGCTTATGCCGAAAGCTGGCGTAGGTGAGCAGGTCGTTTAATATCAAGCCTGGGTGTCGGTGTCTCTTCTCAGCGATTTCTCGCCGTGAATCGTGACGAACCAGTTGTTAACCATCGCCAAGGCTCTCATACCAAAAACGAACCACAATATCCACGGCAGCGCACAGTAGGCAAGCCACGCCGCGACAACCAAGCCGCTGCCCTTGAACTGTCCACAATCGTAGAGTATTCTCTGCAGCCCATCATTCATGGTCTCTCTCCTGCTGTTGGGGCGTGGGACCAACGCCAGATGCGATCTCGATATTTCTTAACTGAAGTAATAGTGGCATAGACCGATCAGTGTATAGTTTCCCCCAAGTGTTGGTTATATGCTGTATTCTTTCTTCATGTGGCATACTATCTATAGCTCGACAAGCTACAATGATCTGATCTGTAGTGAGTATATTTGTAGATCGCAAAAGTGTGTCTAGTTTATTACGTATAATAGACCATTCAGGCGTGGTTACACACTCTAACTTAGATTTACTAGATTTAGCCATCATACTACCTGCCTGATAACTGTGACTTGTTTTGCTCCACCAGTAAGTACGATTTGTCCATCTTGTATTTCACATGTCTTACGCACTACATCCAGCCATTCTTGTTCAAATAAAATATCAGTGCCTATCTTTCCATCACGGATCGGTATAACATAATGTATACCACCTTTGGCCGTGTCGTGTGTCTTATTTAGTTGGTCGAGTAATATCATAACTTGCTGTCTGCTCATTCCTCCCACTTCTACGAAATTAACTGTTCTAATCGGTGCATTGGCGATCTCTGGGTTAAGATGTTCGATAGGGATCTCTTTTTGTCTCTGGTCTATTACTTGGACTTTGGTGACAGGTTTGTTTTTAGTGATACGTTGTTGTCTCATAATCGTTCCGCGTAAATAATACTAGCCAAAGAAGGAGGATTATATGAAATCATTGTTATTTACTTTTGCAAATTCAGAATCCCGTGCCAGATTCGTAAAAATCATTAGTGGTCGATTTGGGGGGATCACTGATGATACTCCTATGTTAAACGATCTTCTAGAAGATGATAAATTCATCCAAGAATCCATATCAACTGCTCAAGAAGACCCATGTGTAGTTAGCTCCGAGCATAGGCACTGTAGCGTTTGGGTATCAGGCAAGAATATATCAGAAGGTGATTTCAAGAAGATGAATGAACGATTTATGCAAGAGTGTAGTGTCCATTCTGCTTCGGTCGTGTTGAAGGAGTTAAAGTCTAATCAATGGTGCGATATAAGGGCCAGGCGAGTTCAGTGATGTCAGGCCCAATTCGCTTATCAGATATCATCATTGATAATAATGAGAAGCGGCCGTTAGGAGGGCTAAATCCATACAACCCACACTATGATCGCATAGGGCAGCATTTTTGTGACCTGTTAATCGAACATGCTGGATTAAAAAGGGATTCTCGGATATTAGATATAGGTTGTGGTACTGGCAGGCTAGCCAAACCAATAAGTCAACTGTTGGACACGGGCTCATATGAAGGAATCGACGTCAGTCGGCAATATATAGAGTATTGCCAAGCTCATTTGGCCAAACCTAATATCAGATTTAATCATGTAAACATCAAACACGAAGAATATAATCCAACTGGTGTTATAAGTCCAATGGACTTTAAATTACATCATAACGACAATAGTTTTGATATAGTAACTGCTATAGCAGTGTTTAATCATTTTGAAACCAAGTGGGTTTACAAGTATATAACTGAGATGGCCAGGGTGCTTAGGCCAAAAGGCATATTATTTGCTACTTACTTGATATTAAATCCGAATTATTTGCATTCATTAGCTAACAATGATGATCAGTCAATGATTTTTGAGTACCGTACACTTGATTCATGGCATAAATTCCAAGACAGACCTTTAATCAATGTCGCTATACCAGAATCTGGGCTTAGACAACAATATGTCAAATGCGGGTTGATGATAAAAGAGCCCATTAGATACGGAGAATGGTGTGGCTCCCCTGTAGCGTTAACTGGTCATGATGTAGTGATAGCTATCAAAGGACAATGGAGATAATGATGTTTAAGACTAATTCGATAGATTCAGCAAGAAAGTTATTCGATTGTATAGAGAACCCTACGATTGAAATAAGCGGAAAAATAAAGGAAATTCGCCCACTACTAGATACTGAATTTTGGCCAGATGCTGTGCCGGATGGGCTAATCGTTAAGACCGAGGAACAGGCCAAGTTGAGAGCTAGATCTATCCTGTATGCCTATAATATGGTTGGCATACCCAACACGAGTGAATCGATAAGTGATCAGATGTTAGATTATGGATGTGGTGATGGTAATACAGTATTATGTGCTAAAGAAATGGGCATCGATGCATATGGATATGATATTAAACCACATTCTAATTGGGGCACAGATAATAACGCATTTACCACCGATTTAGCGAATATAAGAGGTCGTATTTTTAAACACATTTTAATATATGACGTATTGGACCACGTGACTAAAGAACAAGCTATCGACATATTAACGAATGTAAAAAAGTCGTGTGATAGTAATACAACTATTTCGCTTAGAGTTCATCCCTGGTTGTCTAGGCATGGTGCTCATACATATTACAAAATCAATAAGGCATATGCTCATTTATTCTTAAACGAAGAGGAATTAGCAGTAGCGACTAACGAAAATGTTACTAAGATATACAGGCCAATGCGATATTATGAGGAACTAATAAACACATCAGGCCTGAAGGTAGTTAAATTAGACATTATTAGAAGGCCTATCGAACCATTTTTTAAGAATGCCATGATATTAGAGAAGATTAAAGAGATCACTGGGTCTACTGGGTCTAGCTCAGACGAGTGGATAGACACAGTATTGTCAATGGAGTTTATAGACTATAAATTATCTATATAAATACCTTACTACCATAATTTATATTGTGTTTAGATATAATAGAATCGAACTGTGATAGAATAGAAGCATGATTCTGATTTACATAATCGTTAATCCAATTATAAACACCTTTGGATAAACGTTTGCTAGCCCCGTATTTATGTTTAGATAACATATGCATATTATCATGTCTCACATATCGATCATCGATTAGATTTTTAATCTTATGAATTTCTGATGGTAAATCATCAATCCACAGGATTTGATAATCATTAGATGATAGTTTAGACATTTGAGACATAATTGTGTCGATTGTATTGACTATCTCCCAGATATGCATTTGTATTACGTCAGCATCCCAAGATTCGATTGCATCTAACTGGTTAGGATATATCCGATTCAGGTTTTGTCCATAGGACCCAACAGTATGGTAAAAATGTGTATGAATCTTATACAGCTCTAATTGGTAATCAATAGGAAACCTTTCAATTAATGCAGGCCATAAACAAAAATTAGCTATTCGTGACTTAATTAATTCAAGCGGAGACCTTAATAGTAGAACGAACTTGGCCTGCTCAAAGCTAGCCTTCAGCTCGTCTATAAAGAATCCAAGTCGGTGGTTACAATCACACACGATATTTACATCTTTTCTATCATAAAATTGTATTCGCTTTTGAATATAACCAATATAATCGGATTCCTTGCCACGATACTTAGCTAGTGCTGCAGCAGATAATCCCATGTTTAAATAATCAAAAGTGGTACTAGCTTCATGCCTGACCCAACTACTATGTTTTACAGATTTGCGGATCAATTCAGCCAACGTATGTGTGCCTGCTCTCTCTAATCCTACTACAAATAGCTTCTTTTTAGTGAGATGGCTGCTAGAATGATTATTGTAATTAACCGATCGGGCATGGTTGTGAATCAATAAATCAGTTATTTTAGGGTAACCAGCAAAATGGGCAATAATTGCATTAGGATTGTCATATCTAATCTCTGCAAACAGATCTCCTCCCATCGTTTTATGGCCAAATGGCCATGAAGGGTTCGGTAATGCTTCATAAGCATGACGTTTAGGGGCATGATTCCATTCTGGCCGATTAATGATAGAACTTTGAATATTCAGCTCTTTCATTGTCCAGATTAATGCGCCTTGGTCATAGAGACTAATTAATGGCTTAATTCGTTCATCGGTGACAGCTATCTTGCTCCGACGAATCCACTCATCTAAGATATGTAGATCACGAGGCAAAGCCAACCCTACAACGCCCGAATTAAGACATAGCTCATGGTTCTGATTATCAGAGGGGTAAATCTGATATAATTCGGGATTGTTAAGCGTAGTGCTCGGGGCAAAATAATCTTTAATAACAGTGAAAGATGTAATAATATTATTAATAATTGGCGATATATCTTCTAAAACGATTATGTCCGCATCTAACCATAGAATTATATCCAATCGGTATTTTTCGGCTACCTTTTTGATAATGTCTGGTTTATACCATTGTACCCATCTGTCACCAGCTAACTTGTATTCCTGTATTATATCTGGGCTTAGCCGTTCTTCGATACATTCATACTTTTGTGAAATAGATATTCTTTTATCATCTTCAAATATCACTGATATGACTGGTATTTTGCTGACTTGTCTTAAGGAGCTAATAAATAGTTTGAATTGGTCTAGAAATTGTGGGGTGAAGGCCGTGAGTACCGCTATTTTCATATCTTATATACTAGATTACCTCTAATAATGATTGAATAGTGCCATCTAACTGTATTGAAGATGCCCCCTGCCGTTCTACTATGGACATGGTAGGATAAATCGAAAAATGGTCAGCATCCCAATCGTAGTTGCCCAACCTGTCTAAGAATGTGCTAGCTGCACAAATAGCGTTGCTGTCTTCATATCCACCTGTCGGGCTACTGCAATCCACTAGTAAGCATCCACCATCTAATCTCATACCCTCTTCTGCAATAATGCCTGAGCCAAGATATATTAACATCTCAGATGGAGAGCTAGTCGCATCGCCTGTGTCTAATCCTAAGCCGGCCAACACATCATCGTATATTCCGTTACGAGTCAGATCTTCGCCTTGGTAGGACATAAAACCTGCGACACACGGATATCCATCAGCGAAGTCTATTAAAGAATCTCCACAATCGGAATAGCTACTGAATATCGGCTTAGCTATGTTAGTGACACCATTGATTATTCCCTCAGATATTACATTAGTGTCATAATCGCACACAGCATCCAGTTGCAAACATTCATTACCCTTGTCTGCGTTCCTCATGTAGACCTTGTGTATAACATCACCTTCCTCAAACAGTGATTCTATAGTTAATGCATGATCGCCCAACGAGCTTATGTCAGGTACCATGCCATTACCTAGAGCTTGGAATGGTCGACTGTCATATACGAGGTATTCGCTGTCATCCTCTGCTTGCATCATTGTGCTATTAAGGAAGTCAGGATCCTGGTCACCACAAACGTTTGATGGACCACAAAACGTACTGAAGTCGTCATCCCATGGCCGAGCGTCCCACACAGGATGATAAAAATCTTGTGTTAACGCGTGCAAAACAGGAAATCTACAACCTGGTAAATGAAGCGTAGCTTTTTGGATGTTTAACTGTGGTCTGATTAACGCTAGGTTATATCGTTGATCAGTATTTCCTGTTAATCTATCAGAGTAATGCAGCGTATAATCTTGCGGATTATCGTAATCACGGTATAGCCTAGATAACATAGAGTCATGTTCTAAAGGGCGATCATATGGTGCCTTTAGATATGATTTCTGTGTAGTAGACATATGCAGTTGCTGTCCGCTAGCAGCTGCACCTCCGGAATATACTATTCTTGGTGATCTGCTATTTTTAGCAGGTTTATGCACGCCTTTGATCACGGCTTGGCTATAGCTTGGAAATGTATAGTAAACGCCTATACCTAAGTCTATGCTACAAGGTTTAAACACCAATAGTTCGTCATGTCGCAGAGTAGGCCTGTACATAATCTCATCATCTACTCTACCCTTATAACAGTAATCTGTCGAACCGTCTAGGTCACACCATGGCGATCTGGTTTGAGTATATTCTCGAGTTATAGAACCATAAATAGAGCTATCACTGTTAGAGCTGGATGTCGGACTAGTTGTGTTAAATAGTCCATTATCGACTATGTCAACAGGCGACTCCTGTGAGTTGGGGCTATATCCTGATTGGATGCTATTACTATTGGGTGAAGGACCTACTTCATGTGTTCTTAAGTCGACTCTATCACCTATTATTCTGTCTTGGCCTACGTAATTGTACCGGCATGTATCCCGGCCACCTGCTGATGGTGTTATGGGTAAGCGAGAGGCTATTGGCTGGTCAGACCTAGCGTCAAGGGCATACCAGGCAGCGTATTCATCGGGTAAGTTAGATAATAATCGCAGCCTCAGCAAAATATCTGATTCTTTGTACTCCAAAGACTTAGGATCTAGTTGTGAGCAGTCAGTTATATCGTCCGGAACGTTGGGGATGATAGCGGGAGGCACTTGCTGCCTACCAGCGTCTATATCCCACCTCTGAGAATAATCACCGCCCACACACCAATCGGTCACTGCATATGTCTCATTTAATTCTGCAGAGAATATTACCTTATTTAATAAAGAATGGAATGCTTTGACTTTGTCTAGAAACTCTAGGGCGAAATCTAATATCGTTGGATCAGCAAACTCGGTTAGCTGTTGGGTCACTATTTGGACATCAAATCGGTTACTCTGCAGATCTTTAATGGCACTTGGTACTGAGTACTCAAATCTTTTGTAATAAGCAAAGCAAAATACACTCTGATTTTGTAAATTCAAATCACCGTTTAGTGTAAGACCCAACTTATTCAAATTACGATTTAATAAGAGTCCTTTGGACGTAACTGGTGAGACGCCATGGCTAATTTCTGAGATCACATTGCCGAGTTTACCTGTTATTAGACATTGGCTATAGCCAGCGATATTAAGACCAGTTAACTTCTGTCGAATTATGTTAGATGTGAATGATCCGTTTTGATTGGTGGATAACCCACCATTGTCCCTTCCGTAATAAGCTGGATTAAGTTTAATCTGATTAGCTATAGACACCAACTGTGCATAAGCTGGACTGTCGATATCGACTATGTAGGATTCTATGGTAATATCACCACCATCCAACAAAGCTGAATATTGGCTAACTGCCGGTTGCGTTTGTGGACGATAGAGTAGTGGTGCTGTAAATTCCCCAAATCCCTGTTCCGACCAATCAACTAGTATCGATTCTATTTGATCTATTTGATTGGTCTTGATTTGCTCGTCTTCATAACCGAAGACAGCCTTTTCGTCTGGCCTGATCAATCTTTTGCCATCCGATGACCACCATAGATTGGTAATAAGAATTTCGAACCCGAATAGTCTAAATAGCTCTATAATAGCTCTTTTAGACCCGGCAAGATTCTGAAATTCTACAGTGCGTCGAAGTACAGCTTTTCTTAATCCATCTAGAGACTTGGGAAAATATGGGATGTCCCATCCTAGAAGTTGAGATAGATATGGTATAGCTTCAGGAGGTGCATCATATACCCAGTTGATCGATTCTAATAAATCTTGCTCATCGTAGATGTTCTCGAGTGAGTCTGTAAACGGGCGATATAAAGCTAAAGTCGTATCTTTGTATCTTTCAGCATTGGTTAAATAAGGGGCGGGTGTATGTCTTTCGAACTCTTCTATTACCAACCCTGGATGTTTTACTTTGAATTTCAATAAAGCCAAAGATGTGGATTTGGTATTAAGACATAAAAACTCTTGTCTTTGGTCATCAGATATGATCCTGGTGAAATATTCGGCCTGGTATACTAGATTATAGACGTCAGATGGTAGTTGATCAAAATCGATCAGAACGTCGGACAAGTCGTAGTAGTTAGCTCCTGTAATGTAAGTTAGCTGATCAGTAACTCCTGTCGTAGTAGTGTAATTAAAATAATCACCAGTTACAGCATTACTGTGTTCTATCGTTGCACCTGCTCGATTTAATTCATAGTCATCGACCCTGATTAGCCTCTCCGACAGACCTATAGAATCTATATTCACCGCGTATAATTCACGATCTGGTGATATAAGACCTATGTGATCATGCCCGGCGACCTTCGCAGTTTTGGGAACATTTTCGATATAGACTTTAATGTTGAAGACTTGGCTGTTACTTAATGGTACACCCGCCACAGATCGTCTGTGAGGAACCACAAGAATAACCGGTAAGCCGAATGGCCTCCATCCTGTCCGATTGTTATTAATAGGAAATTGGTGAAACCACGGATTATGTAAGCTGGAATTTTTTATCATAGAGATTCTCCTACAGTATTTTTATTTACTATGATATATAGGTCAATCTATCGCAAATATATCAGTAAATAATAGTGTACTTACTGATTCAGATCGAGAAGCATTATGACAATAGCTGCCAATGGCCACGTGTTTTATCAAGATGAATACTCTCAAAAATATGAAGTAGAATGGGCTACAGTTAACGGCGTAATAGATATAACTACTACCATACAGCAGCCATATGTGTGGGGGCAACCCGAAGAAGTTAGAATAGAAAATGGTATATTATATAAAATGGGTATCATTACTATACATAGACAAGCCATAGAAATTTTAAATGATGGTTATGTTATCATAGCGGAAGGTTCATCTCAATATGATGACTTTATCCAGATGAATTATAACTGTGAAAAAGGTCCGGCAGACAACTTCAAATATCACCTCAATAATAACTTGATCGATGATATCTCTGCACAGGTAATAAATGGCCCACATTGGGCAGACCCAAATGAAGAATTAAACGTATCAATATGGTGTGACTTGAATGCGGATGGGTCTCCGATTATTAGTGGCAATATCAACTATTTAGAGTGGACTGATATCTGGGTCGGTTAACTCTTGCCTATCTAATGATCCATAAGAATAATTATTATTTGCCTTCAAATATATGCTAACACATATATATTAGTTAAGCAAAAATACATTGACAATAAAACCTCAATGTACAGTGATAAAGGAGATAAAAATGGATCAAAAGGTCCTAATAGTCGCTGCGATTATCTTGGCACTCCTGCCACAAATATTAGAGCTATTGAAGGCAGCAAAAAACTGGTCATATACGTTTATTTCGAAAATAGGTCAAGGCATAACAAGCAATATGCCTATATCTCATGATACCCTGCCTACTACCGACGATAAACAAGACGATATTGTAGATCCAGCAGTATGGGTCAATGATTTATTCGCACTACAGCAGACTTTGCTTGCTAACGACCGCAAAGAGGCGGCTGGTCTAGTCGGTGAAGCCATTGTAGAGCTAGTTAATACTACTACAACTACCAAGAGTGGGGGCAGTCGAAAATGAAAACGATCGACATCTGTAGATTATGCATCGCTGGTCTGCTTTTATATTTTGCATTGAATGGCAAGCCAGAAGGTATCAAACTCCCGCTGCAGCAACCTTATACAGGTAGCTTGACAAAGTTGCATCAGGAAGCCGCCAAGATGGAGGCTATAGACAGGCAAGGGCTGTCAGAAGCTCTGTCTGAAGCTAGCAAGATGTTAGCGAGCGATCAATTGGGTCTAGTAAAGAAAACAGATGAGCTACAAAGTTTCTGCTTAGGTGCGATATCGTACGGCTATACCACATTCGCAGTGAAGAAGTATCCTGATGTCGCAGCCTTGATTAAGGCTGAGATAATCAAGACAGTAGGGACAAAATCCCAAACGGTTACTGATGATCTACGGGACAAGACTGTTGAATTACTTGCTGAATTTAGCAGGGCAATCAAATGAGAAGAAATACACCTATATCTCTGCCTGATTATCGAGATGTCGAATTCTCTGTGATGCCGGCCAATATAGATGCCTATACTGCTTATTCGACCGGTTTTATTGGTTGTGCATATAATGCTGAGGAAAACGAAAAATTACAAGCTTTGGTGCGGGCTGAAGGACAGCCATGGCTAATGCGTGATATTGCCCATTTTTCTGGCTTTGCTGGGCAGGGGTCCGGTAAGGTCGTATTGTTATTCAAAGAATTAGAGAAAATAGGGTGGCTAGATAAGGTAGGCTTCCCTAATCAGGCAGTTGGTGATTGCGTTAGCCATGGTACCGCTAAGGCCATGGGATATACATTATGCTGCTCTATCAATTATGGAGTAGGTTCGATACCAGATACTAACGGTATAGAGAAGACACTCTGGCCTATAGCATCAGAACCGCACTATTGGTATAGAGGAAAGTCATCAGACGGATGGTATGCTTCTGCCTCGTTGCGGGTGGTTAAGGAAAAAACTGGTATAGTTATTCGTAAGAATATCCCAGGTGCTATCGACTTATCTACATATTCTAGGCAAACAGCCCATAGATTTGGCTCGTCACCCCCACCAGATACTATTAAAGATTTATTAGATGATAATCCTGTTTTAACTTTTGCCGAGTGTGAGACTTATGAAGAGATAATCGATGCATTGTCATCTGGTTATGGTATCCAAACAGACGGTGGCGAAGGGTTTGCACGAACAGTGGATGAAAACGGTGTGGCTCAGCGAAGTGGTAGCTGGGCACATAGTATGTCGGTCTCGGGTTTCATAGATACTGAGGAATTCAAAAAGAGATATGGTTGTGGTGGTCTGGTCATCCAGAATAGCTGGGGTTCTTGGAATGACAATCAGAACGCTACAATAATGGGCACTTCAGCAAAGTTGCCCAAAGGTGCTTTCATCGCATTATGGAAAGACATATCAAAGCGTTCTTACTTTGCGATATCTGATGTTAAGGGTTGGCCTAACCGAGAGTTACCAGAGTGGAATTTAGAGGCACTTATATGAGACTAATCGGAGTATTACTGATAATAAGTCTTTGTGGTTGCACTAGACCACCTGTATTGACTGTAAAAGATAGAACTGGTTTAGCAGTCTATCTTGCATTCAACGTTGTAACTACCATAAGTAATATACCTGATAATAAGCCCGACCTTAAACCAGGTGATCCCTGCCCAGAATGCGGAGGACGTGGTAAGAAAGGTGACGGTACTAACGAATATACATGTGATGACTGCAAGGGCACCGGTAAGGTATTGCCCAAGGCATCCAAAGTCTCGTATAATGACTCGATTCATATGGTGCCAGAGATAGGCATAGAAGCCGTACAAAAAACGTGGCCGCCACGTACGTTACCAGATTCTAATATAACTCCTACCAGCAAAACCATATCAAGCACACATGTAGTAATACACACTAAAAAGCCAGTAATTAGACGATCCAATGATAAATGGTCAGTAGGTGGCAAGAAAACGTATACGGCAGGTGACCTGCTAGAGCATCTTAGAACTGAGCATCATTTTGATGCATCAGGTTATGATTTGCAAGAAATGGAGACGATCCATGATAACTTGCATAATGGTTATACTGCTCATGGCGATATGTGATTAGATAATAATTATCTGCTTGTCAGTAATTATCTCTCACTGATTTCACTGTGCTGCGCCATAGGTAGCACACGATGCGGCCCCGGACTGTCCGGCCGCACGTCGATGACGGTAACGTCCTTCTGCACGCTGTCGCGAATGATGTATAGATCACAGCGGATCGACCAGAGCAACAGCGGGCATGCGATGGCCGACGCCGTCAGGAGTACGATGAGAAAGATGTGAGCAGCGAAGAGGCCGGTGTCGATGACCTCCCAGAGCCAATCGGTCCAGGTCATCTCATTACCTCCAGCAAGGCTGCCAGGTGCAGCAGATAGAGTACGTCGTCGATCGCTTCCCACACGTAAACAAGCCATGTCATCGTGTGGCCTCCCACTCACCGGACGATTGGGTGCTCTCCATCTATCTTTGATGTCGTATCTTTGTAATACAGACAAATCTTGTTCAAAAGATAAATATGAGGTAAATATAGTTAACAAGAAAGTAGGCATTCATGGCTGTCAAATTGTCAACGCAAGCACGAAATGCAGCTAATGATGCTGTGGTAGACCTGATTGATCTAGGTTCAGCAGTATCTAAAGGATATATAGAGATAAGAGATGGTTTGATACCCACTAGCCCACTATCTGAGGCCACAGGTAAGTTATTGGCTAAGTTAGAATTGAGCCGGCCAGCATTTAAAAATAGTGCTGACGGTAAAGCATTAGCAAACGTAATCAATAACGATATCCAAATAGATAATACCGGTGTCGCATCATGGTTTAGGATTTACAATCGAGATAATATTCCAGTAATCGATGGTACGGTTTCAGTAATAGGAGGTGATGGAGACATACAGTTTGACAAAGTAGATTTCTTTGCTGGTGGTGTAGTAGCTATCATGTCTTTATCTGTAGCAATGCCAGTGTAGTGGCAGATGGCCTATTGGCTGACTTTTTGCCAGTATGCTACTACTACGCCAGGTTGTTTGTGGGATATAACTTTACAATATAAAATATTAGTATTAGCATTGTAATAATACTTACCTCGGTAAGTCGCAGCGTCTGGTTCAAAAGCTGTTGGCTCTATTATCTGTGCTCCCGATAATTCTAACATTCTTGCCGAAGCATGTCCTGTATTGAATTTACCACGTCTGCGGTTGAGCATTACCATGAACATAGCTTCATCAGATAATTTACGGGCCTCTGCAAGACTAGATCCCGATGATATGCCGATAGCATTTATCCCTCGAGATCCGTGAATATCGACTATAGTATATGAATCACTATTTCCTACAGATTTAGCTATAGCTTTTGAGATCGCTACGACATAACTGTAACCCTGAATATTACCATTGGCGAGGTTTAAACTTTTCCCGTCAGCAATGATGCTACTAGAACCATTTGACGAGCCAGCGGCTCTTTTTCCTATCGAACCAAGACTATCAGCCTGGCTCTCAGCTGATACATAGCCTGATGCACTAAATAAGCTTCTTCCTTCTCCAATGACGGTACTACTATTATCTATATTGGCTTCTACTTTATTGGTCGACTTGCTATCTGCAGTGGATAAGCTGGCTGATATGGCCGTACCAGTACTCTTGATAGTAGGGGCACTGACACCAACTATATCGCTGGTGGCAGAACTTATTGCTACTGCCTGGTATAAAGCTATCAGATCAGCGGTAACTGTGCTTGTGGCTATTGCGGAAGCGATAGCGACATATCCACTTTGTAGAACAGCTAAACCAGAACTGTAACCTTCGGATAACCCCACTGAAAATATAGCAGATAGGCCTATAGCCATCACCGTACTAGTGCTGTCAGCCTGACCGTTACTGGCAGCGTAAGATGTGCCAACGGCCGAAGATAAACCTGTACCTGTAGACACTCCGAATGCGTACTGGTTATAACGAATAACACCGGTAGACGTACTGACCCCTGCAGAAGACCCTACTGCCTTAAAAAGGCACCTCG
>Ga0114963_10001280_pt1 | contig 17363 bp, 8 predicted proteins | sample C_131016_EF_Meta_FD_87019 | JGI IMG/M metagenome (GOLD analysis project Ga0114963, IMG submission 87019) | Freshwater microbial communities from Lake Croche, Canada to study carbon cycling - C_131016_EF_MetaG | ecosystem: Environmental > Aquatic > Freshwater > Lake | place: Lake Croche, Canada...
CCGAAGACAGGGCGATGCCGGCCAGATCAAGCCGCATCAGCGCCATCTCGGCACTGTGTTCACTGCCGGCAAAAGCCAGTGTATTGGGCAGGCGCGGTGCCTCGGCACCAAACATTACAAGACCCGAATCAAGATGGCGCAAACCGGTCTCGATCCGGTCCCTGAGACATGCAAGCCGCACGGCCTCATCGGCCATGTCACGGCTGGCAGCCACAGCTGCCGCGCCGAAACCGGCAATACCGGCCACATTTTCCGTGCCCGCCCGTGCGCCGCGCTCCTGCCCGCCGCCTTTGAGCACCGGACTGTCGACCGTCAAACCACCGGACCGCAGCACCAGAGCGCCGACCCCTTGCGGTCCACCCAGCTTGTGCGCCGACAAGGCCAGACAATCTGCCCCTGCCGTCCCCTGATCGAGCGGCAGACGCCCCGCCATCTGGACAGCATCGCAATGGAGCAATCCGCCTGCGGCATGCACCCGCATGGCAATCTCGCTGATCGGCTGGATCACGCCGGTCTCGCTATTGGCAGCCTGCACACTGACCATCACGCGATGGCCCGCTGCACAATGCTGTTCCAGCGCGCGGTCCAACGCATCAAGATCGATCAGGCCAGCAGGCGTGACGGGCAGCAAGACGACACGGTCAGCCGGAAAACGATGGCCCTGCAGCACGCAAGGATGCTCGGTGCCCAGCATCAACAGGGTGTCACAGCCTTGCCCCTCACCACCGCCAAGGCCCTGACTGGTCAGGGAGGGTGACAAAGCCAGCACATTGGCCTCGGTCGCCCCGCCGGTAAAAACCACATCGCGCGGATTGGCGCCGCACAGTTCGGCAATCCGGTCGCGCGCCAGATCGATCATGCCGCGCGCCTGACGGCCTTCCTGATGGGGCGAAGAGGCATTGCCGACCAGCGCAAAGGCCGCAAGCATGGCCTCGCGCGCCTCATCCCGAAGCGGCGATGTCGCATTATGATCGAGATAGATGCGCTTATGTGTCATCGACACGGGTCTCTCGCTGATCCAGAGCCATGGTTTCTCGCAAGGCACTGACAGGCTGGCAGCCCGAAAACGGTTCAGATTGACAAGACTTGATGCGAATATGCCGGAAAGTCTTGCAGTTGCCCCCAACCTTCGTGCTAAAAGACGCGGGCGGTAGGCTGAAACGGTTGTGGCTGAAAAGCATGTCGGCTGTGGTTGCCTATCTTGTCAGATACCTGTCTCGACACGATGCCGGATACGACGTTTGCAAGTTTGCCCGACCGCAATGGCCGGAAAAGTCTTATCAAACAACGGGTCTGAGACTGTTAGAATTATTCTAAGAGGAAAATGGGCTGTGGTTTGATCGATGTCAAGCCGGATTTGCGCCCCTTCCCTCAAAGACCCCTCTCATGGCGTGGAAAAATCCGCGCCACCTACGGAGATCGCATGCCTGAGGTTATTTTTACTGGTCCTGCGGGGCGGATTGAAGGTCGTTACACCCCCTCGAAAACCAAAGGGGCACCGATTGGCGTTGTCTTGCATCCGCATCCCCAATTTGGCGGAACGATGAACAACCAGATCGTCTATGCGATCTATTACGCCTTTCTCGCCCGCGGCATGTCGGCTCTGCGGTTCAATTTCCGTGGCGTGGGTCGTTCGCAAGGCAATTTCGACCATGGTCAGGGGGAATTGTCCGATGCCGCGGCGGCCCTTGATTGGGCGCAGGCCATCAATCCAGAGGCGCGGGCCTGCTGGATTGCCGGCATTTCCTTCGGCGCCTGGATCGGCATGCAGCTTTTGATGCGCCGTCCGGAAATCGAGGGCTTCATTTCGGTCGCAGCCCCCGCGAATCGTTTCGATTTCTCCTTTCTTGCGCCCTGCCCTTCCTCAGGCCTGTTCATTCATGGCGCGCAGGACCGTGTCGCTCCGGTCAAGGACGTGATGAGCGTGATCGAAAAGGTCAAAACACAGCGCGGCATCCAGCTTGAACATGCGGTGATCGATGGAGCCAACCACTTCTTTGAAAACAAGACCGAAGAATTGATGGAGATCGTCAACGCTTATCTCGACAAGCGTTTGGGGATCGAACAGGCCGACTAAGCCACCGCCATCGGCCCACCCATCGGATTGCTTGCATTGGACACGAGATGACCAGCACATTTATTCCACGTTCCGATTTCCTGCGCGTTCTGACCGAGCGCGGCTATATCCACCAGTGCTCCGATTTTGCAGGGTTGGACGAACAGGCCCGCAAAGGCGAGGTGACCGCCTATATCGGCTTTGATTGCACGGCCGCCTCCCTGCATGTCGGCTCGCTGCTGCAAATCATGATGCTGCGCTGGCTGCAGAAAACCGGTGGCAAGCCCGTGCCCTTGATGGGGGGCGGCACAACCCGTGTGGGCGATCCGTCCGGCAAGGATGAATCACGCAAGATTCTGTCGCTCGAGGATATCGAGAACAACAAGACCGGCATCAAGGCGGTGTTTTCTAAATTCCTGACCTTTGGCGACGGCGCCAAAGACGCGATCATGCCCGACAATGCAGAATGGCTGACCAAGCTCAACTATATCGATTTCTTGCGCGATGTCGGCCGCCATTTCTCGGTCAACCGCATGATGTCGATGGACTCGGTCAAGATGAGGCTGGAGCGGGACCAGGAATTATCCTTCCTCGAATTCAACTATATGTGCCTGCAAAGCTATGACTTTGTCGAACTCAACCGCCGTTACGGCTGCAATCTGCAAATGGGCGGATCCGACCAGTGGGGCAATATTGTCACTGGCGTCGATTTGGGCCGCCGCATGGGGACACCGCAACTCTATGCACTGACCTCGCCACTGCTGACTACCGCCTCGGGCGCAAAAATGGGCAAGACCGCGGCCGGTGCCATCTGGCTCAATGCCGATATGTTGAGCCCCTGGGACTACTGGCAGTTCTGGCGCAATACCGAGGACCGCGATGTCGGCCGCTTCCTGCGCCTGTTCACGGAAATGCCGCTGGACGAGGTTGCCCGTCTGGAAGCCTTGCAAGGGGCCGAAATCAACGAGGCCAAAAAGATTCTCGCGACAGAGGCCTGCACCATGCTGCATGGCCGCGAACAGGCCGAACGGGCAAACGAAACCGCCCGCCAGACCTTTGAGGAAGGGGTCACATCGACCGACCTGCCGCATATCGACATCGAGACCTCGGCACTGGCCTCGGGGCTCGGCGTTCTCTCCGCCTTTGTCGAGGCCGGTCTTGTGCAATCGACCGGCGAAGCGCGCCGCCAGATCAAGGGCGGCGGATTGCGCGTCAATGATGTGATTGTGACGGATGACCGGATGAGCCTGACTGCGACCGATCTCAACGACAGCGGCAGCATCAAATTGTCACTGGGCAAGAAACGCCATATTCTGCTCACGCCCAAGGCGTAAGACACCGGTCATGGTTGCAATGATACCGGCCCCGCTTACGGGGCTTTGGGTTGCGGCCCTCTGGCAGGGGGAACGGCTGCTGGATCATCGGCCTTTCCGACCCCGAACAGGAACAGCTTCCGGAAAATGCCGGGTGCTACCGCTGACAAGGGGTTCACCGACACGGTCGGACTGGTGACTGTGCCGGAAATACGGAAATTGAGCGCAAAAATCCCTGCATTGGAACCGCCCATCAGCAAGGGACCGAACAACGGAATTTGTGTCAGAATATTATTGAGGCCGTAAAGCGGCACAAAGGTGCCGGTCATATCGGCCCGGTCGGCGGCAAAGTCGAGCGTCCCCTCCAGCGTGCCGCCCATGCTCACGCCCCACATCACCGCATCCTGAACAATGAATTTGCCGCCACCCAGCGTGTACTGGGCGCGCAATTTGCTGAAATTGACGATGCTGGATTCCCCGCTTTGCTGCGCACCGGACTGGCCGGCAGGCGGCGGCTGTATTTTCAAGACACCGGACAAAGCCGGATCATCCTTGAGGGCGAAATCACTGATGATCATCAGACCGTTGCGTGGCTCACCCGTTGTCGCAATCTGCAACAGGATACGCCCGCCCTGCATGCGCCGGTAAAGATCGAGAAAGCGCAAGAAATCACCGGCATCCGCACTCTCGATCAACAAGGCCGAAGATCCCGTCTCGCTGCGACCCATTTGACCGACCACAGATTGTGACCCGAACCGGCCCGACAGACGGAAATCGCGGATTTCACCGCCGCGATGGCCCATCCGCAAATCGACATTCTGCATGGTCTGGTTGGCATAACCGGTCACTGTTCCCGCCTTCAGATCCAGATCGAGATCACCCGCCGAGGAAGAGGTCGGGCTGGAGGCCGAAAACTCCTGTTTGAGGAAGGGACGCGCATCCAGAGTGGTGGCCCTCACCTGAACTTTTAAAACAGGACCGGCCCGATCCATCTCGACCCGCATCTCGTCATTGGCACTCAGTTTGACCGCAGGCAATTGCGCTTGGGTGATCGAGCCGTCATGCGACAGATCGAGATCGCCGCGCACGGCAATATTGGGGCCGCCATCCAGCACCAGATCACGCAGCAAGGTGGTTTCATCGGCGCCGGCCAGCATCCGGAACGACAATTTGGCCGGGCGGCCTGCAGGCTTCGTCCAGCCGGGCAGCAGGCCATTGACGGCCGCCTTGGTCAGATCCAGATCGATCAGGGCCCCTGCTTTGGCCGGCGCGGGGGCAATTAATACCCTGGCAGCAATCGGACCTGTCAATTGCTGGCCCCATTTGATCCCCTGCCGCTGGCGGGCGGCATCATCGATGGCCATGTTCAACTGGATGGTTGGTTCTTTGTCCTTGGTGCCCTGTTGATAGACGAGATGGGCCGGCATACCTGACAGTCTGGCATCACCCTTGACCGACAAACCTTCAGACCCGAAAACGAAGCCCAAAGTGCCACTTTCCAGACGCTCCTTGCCGAACACCCGCTCAATGCCGAAATTGCTCAAGCGACCCTGGGATTCCGTTTTCACATCCTGTACCGACGGCGACTTCACCAACGGCAAAGTCACGCCTGCAGTCATCTCAACCTGGCCTTTGACCTGATCGGGCTGCAATTTGGGCGCCGTCAAACCGCGCAAACCAGGCATTTGCAATGCCTCGATCAATGCATTGGCAGGCCCTTTGAGCTTGAATGTGATGCTGGCGACAGAGGGGCGTGTAGAGGTGTCATTGATGATGAATTGCCCCTCATGAATGGCCAGAGTCTTGTCACCGACAGAGACTATGCCCTGTTCAGCCACGACAACGGCTCTGGTACCCGTCACTCTCACTGTCCCGTTGAGATCTTGCAAGAGCGGTAGACCATCATCGGGGCGCATGACGGCAGCATTGATTCTGGCATTCAGCAATATGGTATCATCCGGCACGGGCTTTTCTGCAAATGCCGCGATCAGCTGTTCGGGGTTCAACCGCATCATAAAATCAAGCTGTTCGAGCCGGCCGGCTTCCAGCCTCTGGACCAGATAGGCGCGCGTTTCAGGAACAGAAAATTTTGGCCAGAATGTCAGCGCATCACGCACATCCATTCGCTCGCCATGGACGGTGTAATCAACGCCGTCAAAGTCAGTAAAACTGCCAAAACGACCCGCCAATCCGATCATAACCTTCGGACCATCAACATGTAGTTTACTGACCGTCACACCGCGAAAACCCTGGTTAATCTGTCCCTCGAGCACCCAGCGGCTCACCGTAATTGGCCGTTTCTCGAGACTTTCAAGCGCAATCGCAGAATCTTTGCCATCGAATGCAAAAGCCCAGGGGTCAGACGGGCCTGTCGGGAACATGAATCGCCCATGCCCCTGCCAGCGCATCGCCTGCCCCAATAATGCCAGATCAGAAAAGGCAATCGCCTTCCCGTCGTCTGCAAGGGCAAAGCGGCCGGCAAGCGAGGTGATGGAAATCGGCTCCGCGCCGACCATATCGAAGGACACAACGGCTTTGCCGCCTGTAATTTGACCTTCAAGAGCCGATAATGTTCCATCGGCCAGAATGGTCAGACTGGTTTCGAACGAGACGGGCATGTCCGTGGTCACCGGCAAAACGCCTTTGGAGGCAAAGCCGAGCAATTCGGACACCGCCAGATCCCTGACCCGCAACCGCATCTTGCGTGGCTGATCGGGCTCTCCCACCAGTGAGCCATCCACCATCCAGCGGCCAGAAGGACCAACCGCTGTAACCGACAGATCAAGGGCCTTGCCCGGCGAGCGCAGCAGGCTGAAAGCAGCGTTGGAATAGGACAATTTGCGATCGTTGCGCTGGTCATCGATCAGCAAGGTGCCATCCCGCATCCGCGCACGCTGCAGGATGGACAAGGCACTGTTGTCGGCGAACAAAGCATCGATGAAACTGGCGATCCGCAACGGGGCGGGTTCTTTTGCTGTATCAAAAGCGGGCAAGGGCTGTGCGGGGACAATAGGGGCCGACGGGCCGGAATTGAAGGAGAACGAAACTGTTCCCTGCTTGAAAATAGTCAGGGAGACCGTCAGGCCAACAAATTCGATATTGCTCGGTTTCGGGTCAAGCCTCAGCAGCGAGGTTCCGTCAAAGGTCAGGACTGCCTGGGGGATGGCAATCACCTCGGCACCCGATTGATCGCGCACCGTAATGTGCTCGACAACCAGATTGATACCCTGGATGTTTTTGACGATCTGCGACTGCGCGGCCTCGACTTGGTAATCATGGTCGAATTGACGTGACAGCATCTCGACCACGACCGTATTGAAACCGTCGAAGCTTAGAGGGCCTGAGTTCAGCCGCCATGACAGCAAAGCAAAGCAAAGCACGGCAAGAACAGCCACAAAGGCGAAAGCCTCCGCAAGCCAGATCACAGGCCGCAGCACACCACGCCGCTTGCGCGTTGGTGCGGGCTCATTGATCTCGCTTTTGGTCTCGGTCATGGTCACAATTCTAAATCGGGCTCATCCAACACAAGTCGTCATGCGTAAGGTGATCATCATCTAAACACCACACTGATTCGACGAAAGAAAGGCAGCGTCATGACCACACTCTCTGCAGGCCAAAAGGCACCCGACTTCAACCTTCCCCGCGACACAACCAAGCCAGAGGCTGGCGATCATCTGTCTTTGGCGGATTTCGCCGGTCACAAAGTGGTCTTGTATTTCTATCCCAAGGACGACACCTCCGGCTGCACCAAGGAGGCCATCGAGTTTAACGGGTTGCAAAAGGATTTTGCTGCCGCTGGCACCCAAATTGTCGGTATTTCTGCCGACAGCGTGGCCAGCCATAACAAGTTCAAAACCAAATATGACCTTGATTTCGCACTGATCTCCGACGAACAACACGCCATGCTGAACGCCTATGGCGTCTGGGTCGAAAAAAGCATGTATGGTCGCAAATATATGGGCATCGAGCGCACAACCATACTGATCAACCGTGATGGCACCGTGGCACAGATCTGGTCAAAAGTGAAAGTTCCAGGCCATGCCGCAGAAGTTTTGGTGGCAGCACAGGCCCTTTGATTGGAGCTATTCATAAAAAATTAACCCTGTTTTTCTAGGATGAAGTAATAAAATCACTAGAAAAACAGGGCTGATTGATGCAGCACCAGCAGGACTATTTCACAGAGAATTTTCAGAGCACGACGCCAAAAAGTCCCTACGGATTTTTGAAAGGGATTGGCTTGGTTGTCTTATTTTCGGCGACCGGATTTTTATCCTTCTGGAATTATGACTTTCTGGAATCCGTGTTTGACGGTTCGCAAATCCAAACCATTGCGGAATTGCGAGAGCAAAACAGGGTTTTGCACAACGAAATGGAACGGTTGAAAACCAGCCAAATTGCCTCTTCCGAACCGACTGATCGTAAAATAATCGAACTCCTCCAGCGTGTATCCATGATCGAAAACCATCAGACGGCATTGCTGGATGCCCTTAAAGCACAGCCGTCATTCAGACCCAAGAAGATGTCGTTGGAAGGGCTCGAACACAACAGCCAACCCGAGACAAGTCGGCTGGCTTTGCTCGACCATCGACTTGGCGAGATTGAAAAAAGCCATATTGCGCTGGCCAAAATCCTCACCGAACGTTCCGAGCGCAACACCAGAATGCTCGGCCTGATGCTCGCCACAGTCTCAGACCATCTGGTTCCGCAACATCTGTTTGGCAAGGCTCCCACTGACAACAAAACCCATAGTGGTGGCCCGCTGGTTCCTCTACCACCCCCAACAAACCGACAGACCAGCGTCACACAGGATCTTCCGGAAGTGGTCAGTGCTGCCATTGAAACGATGCAATTGCACGCTCTACTCTATAAAACCCTCGTGAACCTTCCTGTGGCACGCCCTCTGACTGGCGAAGCAGAATATGTTTCGGGGTTCGGAATGCGCGCCGATCCGTTCAGCCGCCAGCCCGCATTTCATGCCGGCATCGATCTGAAGCAAAGCCCGGGTTCCGCCATTCTGTCGACAGGCAATGGCGTGGTGATCCATGCCGGTCCGGCCGATGGCTATGGCAACATGGTTGAAGTCTCCCATGCCGGTGGGGTCAGCACGCGTTACGGCCATTTAAGTCATATCAGTGTCGCGGTCGGTGAACCGGTCAATACAGGCCAGAAACTCGGTTCACTTGGCAATTCCGGACGCTCGACCGGCGCGCATCTGCATTACGAAACCCGCATCCGTGATCAGGCCGTCAACCCGATCCCGTTCCTGCAAATGGGCGAACGCTTGCGGATGCTGAACATGAACCAGGCCGCAAAGCTGCTCTGACAGTACGGAGTGGCCGTCGATCCTCAGTCGATATCTTCGACGTCGGCCGTGGTGCCATAGACGCGTTGTTCAAGCGCTGCTTCGATGAACTGGTTGATATCCCCATCCAGCACGTCACCCGGAGCCGAGGACTGCACACCGGTGCGCAGATCTTTGACCAGCTGGTAGGGCTGCATCACATAGGAACGAATCTGATGGCCCCAGCCGATTTCGCTCTTGGTGGCGTTGTGGGCATTGGCCTTTTCTTCGCGCTTTTTCAATTCGGCTTCATACATGCGGGCGCGTAACATATCCCAGGCCTTGGCACGGTTTTTATGCTGCGAGCGTTCCTGCTGGCAGGCCACCACGATCCCGGTCGGAATATGGGTAATACGCACAGCCGAATCGGTGGTGTTGACGTGCTGGCCACCTGCGCCGGACGCGCGGAATGTATCAATCCGGCAATCGCTTTCATTGATGTCGATCTGGATGCGGTCATCGATGACCGGGAATACCGAGACCGAAGCAAAGCTGGTATGGCGGCGGGCATTGGAGTCAAAGGGCGAAATCCGCACAAGACGGTGCACGCCTGCCTCGGTTTTCAGCCAACCATAGGCATTGTGGCCGCGGATCTGCAACGTGGCCCCTTTGATACCCGCTTCTTCGCCATCGGCGATGTCCATGATTTCCACCTTGTAGCGGCGGCGTTCACCCCAACGCGAATACATGCGCATCAGCATGCTGGCCCAATCCTGCGACTCGGTCCCGCCGGCACCGGAATGGACTTCGACAAAGCAGTCATTCTGGTCGGCTTCACCTGACAGCAGGGTTTCGACCTGCTGACGTACAAGGTCGGCCTGGATGTCGCGAATGGCCTGCTCTCCTTCAGCAATGACATCCTGATCGCTCTCGGCTTCGCCCAATTCGATAAGGGTAATGGCGTCATCCAGATCAATACCGATCCGGCGCATGGAACCGAGCTTCTCGTCGAGTTCGGTGCGCTCGCGCATGATCTTTTGTGCCGCCTCGGGATCATCCCACAGGTTGGGGTCTTCGGCCTTCTCGTTCAATTCGGCAAGACGGCGCGTTGCTGCATCAACATCAAGATGCCGTTTCAAGACACCAAGCGATTGCCTGGCGGCATCAACGAGCGCTTCGATTTCAGCGCGCATGGCACTTACCCCTAAAGTCTGAGAAATCACATTCAGTCGGCATCACAATCCCGCGGCGAGAAGTAGCCGTTGAAATGCCCGCTGTAAACAACCCGTATCAGTAAATTCGCCCTGTTCCCGTCCCCAAAGGACGATCAGGCTCGTTTGGTGTCCCGAACAATCCGCCCGAGCCCGGCATATCCATCGGCACAAGTCCGGAGTCACCCGGTGCAGTCCCGGGTTTGAACGCTTCGACAATGCCCTCACCATCGGTGCGGTTGCCGGTAGCAGGGTCAATCTTGACCAGTTTGATGCCGGCTGGCACGCGGAACGGAATGGCAGGCTTGTCCGCCAGAGCCTGTTTCATGAATTCCTTGAAAATCGGGACGGCATAGGTGGCCGCCTGTGCCGAAGCCCCCAGCGATTGCGGGCGGTCATAACCGAGATAGACACCGACCGCCAGATCGGCGGAGAAACCGACAAACCACAGGTCCTTGGCGTCATTGGTTGTTCCGGTCTTGCCCGCCAGCGGCTTGCCGACGTCGCGGATGCTTGCCCCGGTTCCGCGGATCACCACGCCTTCGAGAATGGAGGTCATCTGGTAGGCGGTCAGCGGATCGATAATCTGTTCGCGGGTGTCGACCAGCGAGGGTTCGGTCTGGTTGTCCCATTTGGGCGCATCACAATTGTCGCAGGCACGGTTGTCATGACGGAAAATGGTTTTGCCGTAGCGGTCCTGGATCCGGTCGATCAGAGTCGGCCGTATTTTCTTGCCGCCATTCACGAACATGCCATAGGCCGCCGTAATGCGCATGACGGTGGTTTCACCTGCCCCCAGAGACATTGCCAGATAGGGCGGCAGATACTCGTTGATGCCGAAACGGCGGGCGTAATCGGAGACCAGAGGCATCCCGACATCCTGGGCCAGACGCACGGTCATCTGGTTTTTGGAATGTTCGATGCCGTAACGCAAGGTGCGCGGGCCGTGCGACTTGCGGTCGAAATTGGCCGGCTTCCAGGTCTCCTGTCCCTCCTGCGCCAGTTCGATCGGCGCATCCAGCACAATCGAGGCCGGCGTATAGCCATTATCGATCGCCGAGGCATAGACAAACGGCTTGAAGGACGAACCGGGCTGGCGGAGGGCCTGGGTCGCACGGTTGAATTTGGATTTATCGAAGGAAAATCCGCCTGCCATCGCCAAGACGCGTCCGGTATGGGGATCAAGCGCAACCAGTGCACCAGAAATGTCCGGCACCTGCTGCAAGCGGTAGCGATCCGACTGCCCCTCTTGCGAGACATAGATCACATCGCCCTTCTGGGCGATCAACTTGGGCAGTTTTTTGGTCCAGCGGGCCCCATCGGCGTTCACGACACCCACGACCCGATCTTTCGACAGAGCTCCATTGGCCTCGCGTTTGGGCTGCAGGCCGATGCGAAGATTGTCCCCGACCACATCGATCACGACAGCCAGCCGCCATGGTTGCACATCATTGAGGGCCGTCACCTCGGAGAGGGCAAGCCCCCACTCCTTGGCACTCAAATCCACCTGTTGCACAACTCCGTGCCAGCCACGCGCCTCGTCGAACCGCACAAGTCCTTCGGCCAACACGCGGCGGGCTTTGACCTGCAGGGACGGATCAAGCGTGGTGCGGACCGATAAACCGCCTTCATACAGGCCCTTTTCACCGAAACGGCTGGCAAGTTCACGGCGTACATCTTCGGCAAAATAGCCTGCGGCCATGTTATTGGGCGAAACAGTACGAAGATTGACGCCCAAAGGTGACTTTTTGGCGCGATCACCTTCGTCATGGCCGACATAGCCATTCTCGACCATGCGGTCGATGACGTAATTGCGGCGGGCGATGGCCGCCTCTTGGGCTCGATAGGGGTGATAATTGTTCGGCCCCTTGGGCAGAGCTGCCAGATAGGCCATTTCAGGCAGTGTCAACTCGTTGACGGCCTTGTTAAAATAGTTGAGCGAGGCGGCGGCCACCCCGTAATTGCTCAAACCCAGATAGATTTCATTCAGATAGAGCTCCAGAATTCGCTCTTTGGTATAGGCCTGCTCCAGCCGCAGGGCGACGAGCATTTCCTTGATCTTGCGCGAGAAGCTGTCCTCGTTGCTCAACAGGAAGTTTTTGGCCACCTGTTGGGTGATGGTGGACGCGCCCTGTGCGCGCTGTCCGGGAGTTTTCTTGAACAGAAACACCACGGCCCGCGCTATGCCTTCGATATCCACACCGGGATGCTTGTAGAAATTCTTGTCCTCGGCGGAAATAAAGGCTTCCTTCATCCGGTCGGGAATGGCGTTGAAGGGTAAAAACAAGCGGCGCTCGCGCGAATATTCGGCCAGAAGCGATCCGTCACCGGCATGGATACGGGTGGTGACTGCGGGCTGATAGGTGGCCAACTGGGAATAGTCGGGCAGACTTTGCGAAAAATGCCAGATGACGACAGCGACAATAGCAGCACCAATCGCCCCCAGAATCGCCGAGAGGGTAAAAAGCCAACCAAAAAAGCGCAGCATATGCCGCATCATGTCCGTCTGTCTCACTGCTCGGGCGTGGTCCAAATCCGCGTCTTGCCATCCGGGCCGTTTAAAAGCCAATCTGGTCAAAGCGCATCTTATAGTTCCGCACTTTCTGCGCCGATAGAGGCAAAGCCCCGGTCTGCACTATTTTTACCCACGTCAATCCTGTTTGCACATCAATGCCGCCTGATCGCGCTTCTAAGCGGCAATCGCGGCAAAATTTGGCCCGGATCAATGCGGCATCACACCTTGCGCATCCTGGGTCTTTGTTGTCTCGAAAAACCGCTGGATCGCATCGGCGATATCGCCGGTCATTTTCTCCCTGAAAGCACTGTCCGACAATTTGCCGATATCGGTCTTGGAGGACAGGTAGCCCAATTCCAGCAAAACCGACGGCACATCGGGAGCCCGCAACACTCTAAAACCGGCGGAACGGTGCGGATTTTTGTTCATCACCTGCCCCGAAGCCTCCATGCGCCCCAGCAAGGTCCTGGCAAACAAAGCGGAACGGCTGCGGGTCTCGCGCCGGACAAGATCGTCCAGTATATCACTGACATCCTCGCGAACGGCCACGGAATCGGCGCCGGCCATCGCATCGGACCGGTTTTCACTCTCGGCCAATATGGCTGATTCCGCATCGGTCGCCTTCTCGGAACCTGTATAGACCGTAAACCCGTGAACCTCTGCAGCGGTTGCGAGCCGGTCGGCATGGATCGAAACAAACAGGCTGGCATTATTCTGGCGCGACAGGCGCACCCGCTCATCAAGCGTAACAAAAACATCGGTTTCGCGGGTCATCATTACACGATACTGCCCCCGGCTTTCCAGCAGGGATTTGAGATCTCTGGCAAAGGCCATCACCACATCCTTTTCGGATAGGTTGTTCAGCCCCACGGCCCCCGTATCTGGCCCGCCATGGCCGGGATCGAGCATGATCAACGGGCGCCGGTCCGTATTTCTGCCTTTTGTACCTGATGGCGGAGCCACAGTCCCCGCCCCTTCCGCCGTCCTGTCGCTGGTCAACAGGCTGCTGCGCTTGGCAAATTCGGCCTCTTGCGCCCTGACCGCGAACAAAGAGGGCTCGACAGACTTGATCTCGATGCTCAATTCACGGGCAAAACCGCTGGCGACCACCTGTGTGGTGATGCGACCGGCCAGAGCGGGAGCGGCCAGATCGATGATGATGCGCGCTTTATCCGGCCCGAACAGTCCGTAACGCACCATTTTGACCAAAGGTGTTCTCGCCGATTTGAAGGCTGGCGGGATCTGGAAATTGATGGCAGGCAGATCGATCACCAGACGGTCGGGCGATTGCATCGGATAGATATCGACATCGACCTTATGGGTCAGCGTCATGGTCAGGACAGAAACGGACCGGTCCCCTTCAAGCCGTGCCTCGAGTGCAACTGGCTGCATCACAGCTGCCAAAACAGGAGACTGGGCAGGCATCTGGGCAGTTATCTGGGCTTTGGCAGCCGACACGGCCATGATCATCAATACCCCGCACAGGGCAAAAAGACACCTATGAGCCGCGGGCCAAGCCTGCAAGCGGGACCTCATGATGCCTGACAGTGTCACAAACAGTCGCAATCGCCCAATTCCTCATGAAAACACAACTCTTTCTATCCTGATAGCAATCCTTCGCAAAGGGCAGATGAGCGTTATCATGGCGCATTATGGCCAACATTCACGTTGTCGAGAATGGGAATCGCTTGCCAAGCCTCCCGCTTAAGCGTTAGAGATAAATGGTTGTGTTTATCATTATGACAAACAGGTCGAAGAAGTGATCAGACTGACTGATCCGCCTCATCCGGTCCGGTTCCCGTCTGCGGAACCCATAATGGTCCCGCGCAGCACTCTTACCAGGGTATTCGCTCTTTTGGCGTCTCCTGTAAGTCTTTTCCGACGCACGACGGTATCATGATCGATCCTGTTGCCAAGTGTCGGCTGTCGAACTTATCGAGGTCTATGAACGTGGGCGAATGGCTCCGTATGGTCGCAGGAAGGATGACGCAAAACCGGTCGGTTTTTGCGCGACCTCCTGTTCACCGCAGCCTTACGAGCCCGCTCGCAGACCTTTCCCATTCCACCTTGGCCGCATTGTCGCGGCCGCATCGCGCCCCTTTTCACCCGCGATCGCTGTGTTTCCGCCGTCATTCGTCCGGGCCTGCCAGGCCCGTCATCTCGGCTCTTTTGGGACATCGCGCGTCTGAACGCGAAGAGTTGGCGCTAGTGAGAGTATCTCATGGCGAACAAAATGTTGATCGATGCCTCCCACCCGGAAGAAACACGGGTTGTGGTGGTGCGCGGAAACCGGATCGAGGAATTCGACTTCGAAGCCGCTAATAAAAAACAGCTCCGTGGCAATATCTATCTGGCCAAAGTCACCCGTGTGGAGCCGTCCCTTCAGGCGGCCTTCATCGAATATGGCGGCAATCGCCACGGTTTTCTGGCTTTCAGCGAAATCCACCCCGATTATTACCAGATCCCTGTCGCTGACCGTGAAGCTTTGCTGGCGGAAGACGCCCGCGCCGATCGTGAGGCGGACGAGGAAGAAGGCCGCAACAAGCGCCGCCGCAGCCGCGCCAAGCCGCGGACGGCAAAATCCGATCCTGTGGTGAGTGAAGCCGTCGCTTCGGATGAGGAACACGGCCAAGAGGCACAAGCGACCAGCCATACAGACCATGATCATCATCATGAAGAGGGTCACGATCACGGCCATGACCATGGCGAGGATCACGCGCATCTCGCCTCGGACCATCACGACGACCATCACGATGATCACGAGCATGGGTCCGACGAGCATGACAGTGATGACAGCGATGACTCATCGGAAGAAAGCCCGGATGACAGCGTCGAGCAGGTCGGCGCCGAAGATGCGATGGAAGAAGTGCCGGAGCGTCCGCGCCACTACCGCCGCCAATACAAGATCCAGGAAGTGATCAAACGCCGGCAGATTCTGCTGGTTCAGGTCGTCAAGGAAGAGCGCGGCAACAAGGGTGCGGCTTTGACCACCTATCTGTCTCTGGCCGGCCGCTATTCGGTTCTGATGCCCAATACCGGACGCGGCGGCGGCATTTCGCGCAAAATAACCAATGTAGTGGACCGCAAGCGTTTGAAAACCATTGCACAGGATCTGGAAGTGCCGGATGGCATGGGCGTGATCCTGCGCACCGCGGGAGCAGCCAGAACCAAGCCGGAAATCAAGCGCGATTTCGAATATCTGATGCGTTTGTGGGAAAATGTCCGTGAATTGACCATGCAGTCGACCGCGCCTGCGCTGGTCTATGAAGAAGGTTCGCTGGTCAAGCGCTCGATCCGCGATCTCTACAACAAAGACATCGACGAGGTGATTGTCGCGGGCGAGGCCTCCTACAAGGATGCCAAGGATTTCATGCGGATGCTCATGCCGAGCCATGCCCGCAACGTGAAGCCCTATCGCGATCCGCAGCCGCTGTTTGCCCGTTATGGCATCGAGGCACAGCTGGATGCGATGTTCTCCAATCAGGTCACACTGAAATCCGGCGGCTATCTGGTCATCAACCAGACCGAGGCGCTGGTGGCGATCGACGTCAATTCGGGCCGTGCGACGCGCGAGCACAATATCGAAGACACCGCTCTGAAAACCAATCTGGAAGCGGCCGACGAGGTCGCGCGCCAGTTGCGGTTGCGCGATCTGGCCGGTCTTGTCGTGATCGATTTCATCGACATGGAGGAAAACCGCAACAACCGTGCGGTGGAACGCCGGATGAAGGACGCGTTGAAAAACGACCGCGCCCGGATCCAGGTCGGCCGGATTTCTCCGTTCGGCCTGCTCGAAATGTCGCGCCAGCGTATCCGCACCGGCGTGCTTGAAGGCTCGACCATCATCTGCCCGCATTGTGCGGGGATCGGCTTCGTGCGTGCTGTGCCTTCGGTGGCCCTGCATGTCCTGCGGGCGGTCGAAGAGCATCTCTTGCGCTCTGCCACGCACAACCTGACAGTGCGGACCCGTTCGGAAGTCGCGCTCTACATTCTCAACCAGAAGCGCAGCCATCTTCGCGCGCTGGAGGAGCGGTTCGGCGTTGTCATTACCGTGCTGGCCGATGACAGCCATACCGGCACCCATGCCTTCGCCATCGAGCGCGGCGAATTGGCCACCCCTGTCGAACGCATCATGATCGGCATCCAGGTCGATAGCGTGCTGATGGAGGACGAGGAAGACGAGCCGGAAATCGACGAAGTCGAGGACGAGGACGATGACGAAACGCTGGTCGATGCGGAAGTCTCTGCGCGCGAAGGATCATCGCGGTCTGACCGCAATGGCGAGCGCAACCAGCATCGCGCCGATGATGGTGAAGGTGGCACCGACGAACAGGGTCGCCGCCGCCGCCGTCGCCGCCGCCGCCGTGGCCGTGGTGATCGTGAGGGTCTGCCGCAGGGCGAACGTCCGATGTCGCTGGATGCTCCGCAGCCCGATATTACGATTGCCCCGTTCAATGGCGAGACCATTGAAGATGCCGATTCTGACCGTCCGTTGAGTGCGGACCAGCCGGTCCGTGATTCCGGTGATGGTGAAGGCCTGCGTGGCCGTCGCCGTGGCCGTCGCGGTGGCCGTCGCAACCGTCGTGACCGTGATGACGCGGGCGCTCTGCCTGAAGGCCAGAATGGCGATGAGACGTCATTTGTTGCTGATACGGATGGCCATGCCGATGCGCATGAGCATGAGCATGAACATGAGCATGAGCATGCTGTCATCGCCCATGAGTCTCCCGCTGAAGCCGAAACTGCCGTCGAGCCTGTCGCAGCCAAAGCGCCGCGTGGCCGTCGCAAGGCGGTCAAGGCTGACGAGGTTGTCGCTGAAACGGTGGAACAGACCGTCGAATTGGCTCTGGCTGATGTGGTCGCACCTGTTGCCGAACCCGCCAAGCGGCGCGGTCGCCCCTCCAAAAAGGCGATTGAAGCAGCAGAAGCGGCAGAAGCAGCCTCTCTTGCGGCCAGCGCTGCGATTGCGGAACCCGCTCCGGCTGAA
>Ga0114963_10001283_pt1 | contig 17347 bp, 21 predicted proteins | sample C_131016_EF_Meta_FD_87019 | JGI IMG/M metagenome (GOLD analysis project Ga0114963, IMG submission 87019) | Freshwater microbial communities from Lake Croche, Canada to study carbon cycling - C_131016_EF_MetaG | ecosystem: Environmental > Aquatic > Freshwater > Lake | place: Lake Croche, Canada...
AATAAGTAACTAATAAATATTATTAATAATAAATATTATTCTATTATTATACATTTAATAATTTTTAAAAAAGTAATAAATATATTATAAATTCATTATAAGTAATTAGATAAATATAATTTATAAATTTAGTACTGATTTTTACAATAAATTAATAGTTCTATTAATTATATCTAAACCTTCTAACATTTCAGATTCCTTTATAATTAAAGGAGGAGTAAATCTAACAACAGAATTATGATTTGTATTTTTAGCTAATAAACCATTTTCCATTAATTTATTACAAATATCATAAGTTGTAATATTTTTTTTATTTAATAATTTTTCATCAAATTCAATAGCATTAAATAGACCTTTACCCCTTACCTCTTTTACAATATCTATATTGGATATACCATTTCTAAATATTTCACCCATATTAAAACTATTTTCTACTATTTTTTCATCTTTGATAATATTTAATGCTTCTATTGATACAGCACAAGCAAATGGATTTCCACCAAAAGTTGATCCATGAGCTCCGTAATCCATAACATCCATTATAACATTAGATGTTAAAACAGCACTTATTGGAACAATACCACCACCTAATGATTTACCTAAAATAAGAATATCAGGTTTTACATTAGAAATATCACAACACAATAGAGATCCAGTTCTACCTAAACCAGTTTGTATTTCATCAACAATTAATAAAACATTATATTTTTTACATAAATTATATAAATTATACAGATAGGTATAATCTGGTATTATTATGCCAGCTTCCCCCTGTATTGGTTCTATAAGAACAGCACAAATATCTTTTCTATTTTCAAGTAGATATTCAACTGATTTTACATCATTATATGGAGCTAATAAAAAATTATCACAAAATGGACCAAATCCTTGTTTATAAGGATTATTAGAACTAGCAGAAAGAACGCCAATGGTTCTTCCATGAAAATTATTATTAAAAGATATTATTTTTGAATCACCTTTATATTTATATCCCCATCTTCTAGCTATTTTTATAGCAGTTTCTACGGCTTCTGAACCGGTATTCATAGCAATAACTTTATCATAATTAAAATAATTACAAATAAATTTTGTCCATTCCGCAGTTTTATCATTATAGAAAGATCTACTTAAAATTGTTATTTTATCTAATTGTAATTTTGCAGACTCTAATATTTTTGGATGAGAATGACCTAAATTTGCAGCAGAATAACCACTAAGAAAATCAATATATTTTTTTTTATTATAATCTAATACATAAACTCCTTTTCCACTAGTAATAAGAACTTGCAAAGGTTTATAAATATTTGCAGAGTGAGCTATTTCATTTTTTATTATACTTAGCGCCATTTTATATTATTATATATCATAACACATATATATGTTGAATATTATTTTATCAATTTTTTGATAAAATATTTAATTAATAGAAAAAATTAATTTAAGGTTGGCATGCATATACCAATATTGTTGCAAATTTTTTGGATTCAGAACGGAAAGATGGGTAATTGCTGGCCAAAGCTGAGGTTTCTGGCATAACTGAGAATGGATCAACTGATTCGTATTTATCACCATTAATATATTTGAAATTTGCAAGTAATGGATTGTAATGTAAATAGTGAGTTGTATTGTTAAATCTCTTTAAAATTACAGTTGTGCATCCTACAGATACATGTTCAGCAATTGGTGGTTTATAGATCATAACTACAGATCTTAAAAAGAATAAGTCTTTTTCAATTTGTAAAGTATCAGAGAAATTTAATTCATTTTCATTTACAGCAGTGTGACCAACTTGCCATGTTTGTATAGGATTGCATTGGTATACAAAATTGCTATTAATTGCAGAAACATTAGATGTTTGGTATCTTCTATTTGCATAGAAAAATACTAAATCTTTGCTGTAAATAATAACTTTAGATTTAGGTACAATCATTTTATTTTCAATAAACCAATCATGTTGTTTCATTGCATCAGTTACGTTTATTGCTGTATTTACTGTAGCACTTGGTAATTTAACATTAATAATTGGTATTTGTATAACAGTAGTTCTTGCATAACCTCCCCAGTTAGATAATCCCATTACACTACTATTTGTAGATAAACTTGAAATTTGTGTTAATGTTGGTCTTAAAGAGAAAACAGCTAATAATTTTCTTAATATTGTTCCTTCATCCTGAACATTGTATAAGTCAGGACTATCAAAAACTGACCATTCATATGCAGTTAATGATTGTACAAATCCTACAATACCATCATTTTCATCATACCCTTTTGAATAATAACGACCTTGTCTAAGATTTAATACATTTTTCCATAATTCAGTTTGGATTTTAAATCTTTTTAACATATTTGTAATTGGTGTATCATTGCTAAAATATGCTAATGAGTTAGGATCCTTTACAATATCACATGTTAAAACCATTTCTGCTTCCATTTCTCCATTTAAAACATTATCATATAATGGTATATTTTTTCCAAGGAAAGGAAGAGATCTTTGTGCTACTATTCTACCAAGATTTGACAATATCATACGTGATTCAATAGGTTGTATTTTACTAATAAATAATGCAACAATTACAGGATGTATATGGGATGATATTATATGTCTTGTATTATCGTATTTACCAGTTATAGCTTCTGGTGCACAATCTCTGTATAATGCAGATTGATTTTTAATATCCATATGTAAAGTACGAGTTAATTCAAATAATTTAATTATTTCATTTAATGGTGCATAATCTTTGTTTCCAATATTTAATACTGGTTCAGTTGCATCAAATCCGAAAAACTTAGCCATTTCAGTAAATTTTAATTGAGAATATGGGTTAGATGAGTTATATACATCACCCTTATTAGCAAATCTAATTAAAGCTTGTTTTTCAGCATCACTAAAGTTGTTGTGTTTAGCATATGCATATGCTTTTTGTACAATAGCTTCATAAGGTAAGTGGTTGTATTTTTTTTCAACTTTCTCTAAAAGTTTTCTTGCTAGTTTTTGTACTTTTTGTAATTTATCAATGTATGATTCAACAAATTTATCGATTTGTTCTTCAGATAATTTTTTATTGTGTCTTAAAATAACTCTGACTTGATTTGGGTGAAAATTATTTTTCAAATAGAAATCTTCGTCATGTTCAGTGTTAGTATTCTCCATCATTCTAGGATCCATTCTAGTATATATTATATTACAAATATTTTTTTTTTAAAAATATAATTTATATCTTTTATAATAAAAAAAATTAAAATTTATATTAAAATTATTCAACTGAATAATCGCTATCAGTATCATTATCCTTTACATCCTCTTTTATAGAAAGTTTCTTTTTTATATTCGCGGATATAGTGTATTTTTTTTCATCAACTTTATCTATTTTTAAAATAGATTCGATATTCCCAATAGTACAATCATAATCTTGGAATAATTCATTACATTTATTTATTTCATCTAGTTCAAAAAGTGTTTTTATAATTTTATTCATTTTTATATAATCATATATTTCCATATTTTTAAATTTTTTTTTTAATTTTATAATTTGTTTTTTATTTATTTTTTTAATTGAAGTTCTATTTAAATCTATAGGAAATGTTAAACCATATATAGAATCTTTATTTATTTGCGATAAATTAGGATTCAATAATGATGTTAATTCATAAGATGGATAAATACATGATAAAAATCCATGAATATTTTTTAAATCCCAATTTTGATCCCCATATATATAATTTTCAATTATATCTGCATCACTTAATGATTTTGAAATTTTTTTTAATATATCAGTTTTATTTTTTGAAAATCCGTGTTTATCTATTTTTTGTATATAATTTTGTTGTATCATTAAAGGTATTAAAACTTTTTCTGTTTCATATAATTGTTGTGCTTGTTCTAAATTTTTATAGAAATATATTAAACTATTTGCTGCATCAAAAATACCAATATCTATATCTTTATGTTTATATGAATTTGATATTTTTGCAAAATATTCTTCAATAAATATTTTATTTGGATATAAACTTTTTATATTTTCTAAAAATGAAATTAATTTTCTAAAATCAGATTGTGATTCATCAATAATTTTATATGCAAGAGCTCTATTTTCTATTTTCATTGATTCCTTATTACATATTGTACATAATAATTTAAATAAATCAGTATTTAATGGAGGTTGTACCTTTATTTCATAGGAAAATGATTTTATAGTGTTTATTACCTTATTATGATTATTATCAGATATAAAGATAATAGGATTTTTCCAATAACAGTTATTATATTTTAATGTTGCAATAACAAGTTTTTTTTCATTTATAGAAATTACAGATTCGATATCATCAATTAATATTGCACACTTTTTATTTTCATTTCCTTGAATTAAATCATAAATATCTTTTCCAAATAGTGTTTTTTCTAATATATTTATAATTTCAGAAGTATTTCCTTTTTTTTTATTATTTTTTAATGATTGTGGTTGTTTTTCTTTAATAGAACCTATTTTAGAAAAATCTATCATTTTTATAGTATAACCCTTTTCCATTAATATTGTTGTTATTAAACATGTTTTTCCTACCCCATGATTACCTGTTATAATTAAGCAACTCTGTTTTGGATTATTAGGTTTTTTTCTATCTATAATTTTTTCTAAAAGTTCTACACCTTCCGTATCATTTATATCATCTTCTTTTATTTTTAAACCTTTTTTTTTTCCAATATATCTTAATTCCTTTGCATTTGTTTCATATGTATCAAGCCAAGTACAAATATTATCTATTTGTATCTGATTACCAACTATATCGGATATTTTTCTTGGTCTATATTTACTTGTCCAATATTTATTATCTATATAATCTTCATAAATTTCCATTTCTAATATAAATATAATTATGGCAATTGCTTTAAGCATTAAATATATCAATATTTTTTATTAATAAAATTAGACAAAATTAATAGTAAAATAAATTAATGTTTCAAAATATTTTTTTCAAATATAGAATATGCTTCAATCATTTTTTCATTATATAATTCAAATGCTTCATTAATTTTTTTAATAAATAATTGAAATGGTTCATGATATTTACTATCAATATTTTTTAGTTTATCATAATATTTAAGATTTGCAGATTTAAATATTTGATAAATATATGATAAATTTTGCAAATTAAAATAATATTTTTGATTTTTACGCTGTTTGCAATCAGGATTATAATCATATTTACAATATGCAATATCTATAATAAATTCTATTATTATAGATAATGAAAAATATGGTAAATTATTTTTAGAAATACAATATATTTGAGATATGCATAATTTATTAAATTCTGATGTTAAATTATCATAAGATAATTTTAATTTACTTTCAGCTTCAAAAAAATCGTTCATTTTTTTATTATCAAATATAATTAAAAGGTATTATAAAATAATAAATATTCAATTTTTAATCATTAATAAATATTGATTTAAAACAATCTTCATCAGAAGATAAATCATCACTAATAGGAAATATATCATCTGAACTATCAGAATTATGATTATTAATTGTATCAATTGTTGTTAATAATTTTATAAAATCATCTGTTATTAATTTTCCTGAAAAATTAGTATTGGATTTTGTATTATTTTCATATTTTGTTCTTTGAGTATAATTTGTATTATACATTGGTTTCAATCCTCTTTTACATAAATGTATTTTGGAACAGATTTTATCATCACAAATTCCGTATTTAAGATCTTGTTCACAAATTAATTGTTTTTTATCTCTTATACCGTGTTTACAATTATATCCTCCAGTACAATTATTATATAAACATTTATCACATATTTTTGTCATAATTTGTAATGTTTTATATAATTCTCTATTTAATTCAGGACTATAATTATTTAAATTATTTGTACTATTAATTAAATCAATGGCTTCTTTTCTAATCGGTTCTATAACTTGTTCTTCAAGAGAATGTGCATAACAACATTTAGTAGAATATCCACAATCTCCATTAAGTATAGTATTTTTACATAACATTGTTTTCTTTTTTTTATTACTATTATCATTTTCATTATTATACGATTTCCAATTACTTTTAAAATATGAATCTTTCTCTTTTTTAAAATCTGTTTTTACATTTTTAACTTCAGTCCAAATATTTGTTTTTATATTTTCCTCATTAGTACTATCTAATGAATAATTATCATCTGAATCATTATCTGGTAATAAATATTTAAACATATTAGTTTTTAAATTATTCATATAATATAATAATTATTTAATATAGTCAATTATTTAAATAGTTATATAGTTTATATATTTTTTTATCAACTTTATTTATAATATGGATGGATTTTTAAAAGATATATTTAATAGACAAAATACCTTAAATAATTTAGGTGGTGGAGATGATGATACATTATCACCATTACCTGCTACTGAAGATGATACATTATCACAATTACCTGCTACAACAGAAGAACCTAGTGGACTTGCAAGTAGCAAATCAGAAAACTTACCTGATTTTAGTTCTATACCAAAAGATACTGGAAAATGGAAAGAAGATTTAAAAAATGGAAAACAATTAAGTCCACGTGATTCTAATGGAAATGTCCTTCCTGGTTCTTATAGCAAATCAGCTCCAATGGAGCCTACACATGAGACATTATATACCATACCAGCTGGAACTATATTATATCATGGTACTACTATTATGGAAACATTTGATCCTGCAAGAATTATTCTTGGTAATGAAGAATTAGTAGCATTTTTTTCACAAGACATAAGATTAGCAGCAGATTATGTTAATGGTTGTGTAGATGGAGAAAAAGGAGCTATACACAAATTTAAAACATTAAAGGATATTGATAGGATATATATTGTTTCACAATATGATAGAACCAAAGGAAAAAATTGGGATTTAAAAAATATTGAGAATAATTTTTGTAAAAATTCAAAAAGATACAATGGGGTTGGTTTTTTTATATTAAAAAAAGGTCAATATAAATCCCTAGGTTTAACAGGTGGATTTACACCATTACCGGAACAGGAAGAACAACAAGATGATAAACCTATACTACAGGAATCTAATACAGTAAATATTGATGATATAACACGTAGTGATCCAGAAAATCCTGAGACAACAGATTTTTCAGCTGAATTTGCAATATGTAATCCTGATAATTATATATTAGAATATATAGAAACGCAAAGATGTATTGGTAAAAGAATTTTATCAGAACCATATTCATTCTGAAAATAAAAATAGAAAATAAATATATATGAATAATTATTTTTCAGAAGATAAAATATTTAATTATAAAATAAATTATTATTATGATAATAATAATCAAAAATATATAATTGCATCTAATAATAATATTAATATAACAATTATATATAAAATATTGGGATCATATAATATTAAAAAAAATATATGGATATGGGGTAGTGATATGATAAATATTCAAAAGGATATTTTATATGACAAGAATGAATTAGAAATTGATAACAAATATATAAAAAAAAAATATTTTAAAATTGAAGAAAAAAATCTTAATATAATATTAAAATCATTAAAAAATATAAATATAATTGCTGATAAAAGATCAGATAATATATTTTTTATTGTGGTTGAAAATATATTAAAAATAATTGTAAATTAATTACTTTTCTTATCTTTATTTATAATGAATATTATAAATAAAGAAAATATTAATATAAAACAAGAAGGATATTGGAGGCAAAAAGAAGATATAAAAGAATATGATAGTTTTGGTAAATCTTATCCATTTCCATATGAAGGAAAATATTGGATTGGAAAAGATCAATTTTTAGAAAAATTAGAGGAACTTGAAGATTTTATAAAATGTAATAAATATAAAAAATATGATAATATAAAAAAATGTTTACTATGTAACAATGATATAACTAATGGATATTATAAATATAAAGATATTATGTGGGAAGATGGATATTATCATTATATTTCTGTACATAATATTAAACCAACTTTTGATTTTCTTGATCTAATTTATAAATTCTATAAAAATCCTAAAAAAAAGGAATGTAGTAAAAAGATTTTTAGAATAGGATCAAAAATAAAAATATCAAATAGAAAAAAATATGTAAAAATAACAAAAAATCAATTACTTATATTAGATGCTTTAATGGAACATGGTGGTGGTAATATTAAAAAATATTATGATGAAAAAACTAATTTATATAGATATTCAGAACATGCTGGTTTATTGGATTTTAATAATTTTTCTCTTGAAAAAATAGTTATTTCAGCAAATACTACAAGAGTTGATAGAGGTGATGAAGAGATATATTTACCTAGAAATATTGATGGGGCATTAGATTATGAATATGTTTTTCATACACATCCTCCAACTCCTTATCCTGGAGGAAGAGCTGCTGATGGAATTTTATACGAATATCCTAGTATGGGGGATATATTACACTTTATAGAACATCATAATGATGGAAAAACATGTGGTTCAATTGTTATAACACCAGAGGGATTATATAATATAAGAAAAGTTAATGTTAATAAAGAAAAAATTAATATAGATGATAATAAATTATTTAAAGAATATAATAAAATTATGTTAAAATCACAAAACGATGCAATAGAAAAATATGGAATAAAATTTAATATAGAAACATTTTATTCAGAAATTGCACAAGATATAATATTTCTAAAAGAACTTAATAAAATATTAAATAAATATGAATTGCATATAGATTTTTATCCAAGAATAAAAGATAATAATGGTTATTGGATAATTGATACAGTTTATTTACCTATAATATAGAAATAAGTAAAATTTAGGTATTTTTAATAATTTATCTTAATAGAATATATATAAAAACAATGGATATTAAATTAGATATGAAATTAGTTTTAATAGTTTTAGGTATAGTTCTTGTAGTATTAATAGCATCATATGCAAAAAATTATACTGAAAATTTTACAGCAACAAATAGTTCACAAATTCAGGATATTGTTCAAAATGATGTACCTATAAAACCTTTAATTTATGATAGACATACAGGACTTGCAACATCTGCATCACAATTTATAGGTTTACCAGATGAAATAATACCACCATGGGGTTCTACTGTTGGTAAAAATGAAAATGATAATATATTAATGGGATTAGATAATAACATGTGTAGCAAATCATGTTGCAGTCAACAATATCCACCACCATTTGCAATGGAAACTGACGAATTAGTATGTAAAAACAAAGATAAATTTGTATCTAGTAATTATACATGTAATAATGCATGGCAAGATGTAGGTTGTGTATGTATGACAGATAATCAACGCAATTTTTTATCACATAGAGGAGGAAACTCATAGATAGCAAATATTTAAATTATTTTGTTGTTTAATTTGAATATTTAATACTTTTCATTTATAAAAAAGTATTAATATTAAAATATGAAAAAATATAAAAATTTTATTGATTAAAAATTATTTAAATAATTTTTAATATGCGCAAAAAAGTTATTATAAAATGTCTAAATAAATAACATATAAATGACTCATTATTTTGAGAAAAATATTGTTGAAATTAAAAATGAATATACTGATTTTTTAACAAATATGATGGCTCCTCTTATTTATGAAGGAATACAAAGTTTGTATTATTTAGCAAAAAAAAGACATAATTCGCAACAAATAGCTGCACAACAAAATCCTAATCAAGAAATAGAACCAATAATAAGAATATTTAAAAATATTTTAAAAAGTGTTCCAACAATTAGTAATGCTAATATTGAAAGAGAAATGGTAAGAATTAGAGATAATAGTAAAAATGCAGATATATTTGATAATTTAATAAGAGCATGTTTTAAAAGTTTTATAGTTTTATTAACTTATAATTCATCTGGAAGAAAATGTAAACTTGTAAATGAAAGATTACATGAAACTATTGATATTAAATTATTTATACATAAATGTTATATAGAATGTGCTAAACAATTTTATAATTATCCTGAAATCTTTGTTGATGATTATTCTCCTTTAGAATTACAAAGAAATGAGCGAGAATCTATAGAAATTATAAAAAAATCAATAATTGAAGGTATACGAAAAAGTTTGCCAATGAAACAAATAATAGAAGAATATTTAATACATGATTATATTGTTGAACATGATACAGATGAAAGTAAATTAGCAAAAATAAAAAGTATGTTAGATGCTGAAAAATATAATGTTTTTGACAATAGTTTTAATAATAAACAAAATGCTTTTGATGATAATTCATTTAATAATACAAATAATGTAATCCCCCAAAATATAAATTTTAAGGCAATTGATAGTAATAGTGATAGTGATAGTGATAGTGATAATGATAGTAATAGTAATAGTAATAGTAATAGTAATAGTAATAGTAATAGTAATAGTAATAATAATTTATCAGATAGTAATAAAAATAATTTAGATAGATTAGAAGAAAGTGTACATGATTTAAGTAAATTAATTTTTGAGAGAGAAAAAACAACTGACGATATAAAAATTGATAAACCATTAAGTCATCCTAAATCTGAACATCATAAAACTGAAATTAAAAGTGAAATTAAAAAGGAAATAAATCAATCAAATGATAATAAAATTGAAAATAGTGATGATGAATTAAAAAAGAAAATGTCATCCGGTGAATATATAACTGATTTAAATAATTTAAAAAATAAAAAAACTATGAAAATAAAACAATATAATAATAAAGAAGATATAAATATAGTTAAAGATAAAATTGAAAATGAAAAAAATATAGGAACTACTAGAGAGGATAGAGAAGCTTATTTCGGTGCAGTATTGAATAAATAATAATTTTCTTTATTAAAGATATAATATAATATGTTAGATATTCTTAAAAATCCAGTAATTATAGGTTTATTTGCTACAGCTATCACTTATGGATATTTATTATGGCAACTTCATTCTGAACAAAAAAGAAAACATAAAAAAGGGAGAAAAAATACTAAAAAAGAGGATGTAAATTTACTTATACCTGCTGTAGTAGGAATAATTGTTTGGTTTATAGCATATGGATATTTTGAATATAGTAATAATGATTCAAATGAATTAAATGATAGAATTCAAAATAATATTACTTTAGGTGAAAAAAATTACAAATTAGTGAAAGATGATTTATCATCTGGAAATACTGTAAAATCATTTGATTTAATAACAAAAGGTATTAATATTCCAAAAAAACCATTACCTGATGTATTTATTGAAACATTTTAATATTTATTATTAATTATCCTTAGTTTATATTATTTTCTAGTTATTATAATATAAAATGCCTACTAAGGATGTAACATTTAATAGTGGTGATAAAATACCAGTTCAACAATTTAAATTAAATAGTATGGAGGAAAATCCATCTATAGTCTTAATTGCACCAAGACGTTCAGGAAAATCATGGATAGTTCGTGCAATTTTACATCATATGAAAGATATTCCATGTGGAATGATTATATCTGGATCTGAAAGAGTTACAAAAGATCCATTTTATTCCAAATTTTTTCCAGATTCATATATTTTTTATGAATATAAAAGTGAAATAATCGAAAGATTAATGAAAAGACAACAAGTTATGATGGATAAATTACAGGAAAGAATTAGTAATGGAAAAAAACCTATTGATACAAGATCTTATATTGTTATGGACGATTGTTTAGGTCAAAAGGGCTCATGGGGTAGAGATCCACCTATATTAGAATTATTGTTTAATGGAAGGCACTACCAATTAACATATATATTAACAATGCAGTTTCCTCTTGGAATTACACCGGAATTACGATCAAATTTTGATTATATTTTTTTATTAGCTGAAAATAAAGTATCAAATCAAAAACGTATATGGGATCATTATGCTGGTATGTTTCCTACATTTGATTCATTTAGACAAGTATTTTCTTTTTTAACAAAAGATCATGGTGCTATGGTTATAGCAAATAAGGGGGCTGATAAAGATGTTTCTGAATTAATTTATTGGTATAAAGCTCCAGATCTTACAAAATCTACAATGGAATTGGGTGGAAGACAATTCTTAGATTATCATAAAAAAAATTATAATAATGATTGGAAAAAAAATTCAAAGGGAATGAATTTTAATGAATATTGTATGGATAAAAAGAGAAGTAAAGGAACAATTAATATAGAAAAACAGGAAGTAGATGATAAAGGTAAAATAATTAATAAAAAAAAATAATTAAGATTCTTATATTTGACTTATCCTGTTTGATATATAATCTTATCAAATTGGATAATAATTATATATACAAATTTAAATTCCTATATTTGACTTATCCTGTTTGATATATAATTTTATCAAATTGGATAATAATTATATATACAAATTTAAATTCCTATATTTGACTTATCCTGTTTGATATATAATTTTATCAAATTGGATAAGAATCAAATATAGGAATTTAAATTCCTATATTTGACTTATCCAATACTTATTAACAGCTTCTTTTTTCCTTGTATCAAGATCATTAATGGAACCAATCCAAGGATCAGGTAAAGAGAACATAGTTCTAAATATATCTGATACCATTACAGGATCCTCTTGTTCCTCTTCAAAAGATCTTGGTATATATCTATATATAATTTGTTGTTGGGGTAATTGTTGTGTAGCCTTAGTAAGACCTATAGCAATCAATACTATTCCAATAAATATTAATATTATTATAAGATTTTTAGTCATAATAATATATCTTTATAAAAAGAAAAATTAACTATTTTTATTCATTTTTTGACGATTCATCTTTTTTGTTTTTGTATTTTTTAAGATAATCTTGTATTTTAGAAATATTATCATTTACAGATTTCATTTTTTCTACACTTGTTGTTAAATCAAGCTCTTTTGATTTTAGTCTTTCTGATTCTTTCTTTAATAATTCTTCTCTTATTTTAAGATCATTTTCAGTTGCTACTGGAGCTTTTGCATCCTCTCTCTGCTTTAATATTTTTTTCAATTTAGATCTTGCTATTTCTTGTGAATGTGGATCGACTTTTGGTGCTTTTGTTTCTTCTACTGTTGATTTTGCATTTTTAAGGGCATTTTCAACACGTTTGTTATGTGTTTTTTCGGCAGTATTTAATTGTTGTTTTCTTTTTTCTACTAATGTATTTAAATCATCTAAATTTTTCTTTTGTTGTTGATTCATTAATTTTTGTAATTTCTTATTATCATAAACTTGTTCCTTTACTTGATTTTGATCAGGATCCCATGGTAACCATTTACCAACTTCTCCTAGAAGTATATCAAAATATTTTTCCTTTTTTCGTAATTCGGGAAGCATTTCTTTTGCTTTTTCCTCTGTTCTATATACATCCCATATTTTCAAACCTCTTATTTTACAATTATGTATTCCCTCTGGTGAAATAAATGAAAATAATGCCCATCTATATCCCGAATCTGGTTCATGTTCATCTAAATGATCTATTTTATTATATTCTTTTTCTACTACTTCCTCTTTTTTTGTATCATCCTGATTTTCAAAAGTTATATTATCAGATTCATCTACTATTACTTCCTCTTTCATTTTATAATATTATAATATAAGCTTTTATTTAAGTAGTTTCAAACACACTTTTTTATAGAAAAATATTTATTATTTAATATAATATTATATTTTTCTATAATATTATAATATATGTCAAATTCTTATATATATATAGGACCATTTAATGATGCATCAACAAGAGCGATACCTACATTATTATCATCTAATGTTTCATCAGTTGGTGAATGTGCAGAAAAAGCAAAATCTGGCGGATATAATGTATTTGGATTACAAAATGGTAATCAATGTTTTGCTGGTATTGATTCAAATTATGGACGATATGGAGTTTCAACTACTTGTACCAATCAAATGGGTTGTGGTTGGGTAAATCAAGTTTATAAAATACCTCCCCCATCACTGAAATCACCATCATCACCATCATCAACACCACCATCAACACCACTATCATCACCAACATCATCATCACCAACATCATTATCACCAACATCATCATCACCATTACCACCATCATCACTACCACCATCATCACTACCACCATCATCACTACCACCATCATCACTACCACCATCATCACTATCATCAACACCAGAACAATCACAATCACAATTATCGCGAGTATTTCCAAGTGCAGTATTAACAATAGGACCATATGCAAATGGACAAACATTAATATTGAGAGGAACTGTAGACATTATAAATAGTCATAATAGCAGTAGTGATAGTTATAGTAGCACTACTAATAATACTAATATTGAAAGATTTTCAGATAATGATAATCAAATAATATATCAAAATGATAATTCATTTTATTTTATATTAGTTGCAATTTTATCAATAATGTTATTATATTATGTATTTTGTAATTGTGATAGAAACAAATATTTAATATTTTAAATTAATTACTATCATAATGTATTCTGGGATAGAATGTATCAATTGTCATGTATAAAGATGCGTTAAATGTTGCAATTGAAAAAGAATTACTATCATTTAAACCTATATAATATTTTGAAATTAACCAAGATATTATTATAAATATTGCTAATTTAAAGAATCTTCTGAAAGTGTCATTATTAAAATCCATTTTTATTATATTGTTTTATGTGAAAATAAATATAATCTTTGCAGTATAATAAATAATATAATTAAATAATATAAAAATGAATATTTATAATATTGCTAGTATAGTAGGAATAGTATTTTTAATAGTTATAATGATCTATTTTATTTACTCAGTATTTTTTGTTCCATATCAGGAAAATATGACTGTAATTGGACAATCTCCAGCATTAGCTGCTGTAAATTCATCAGGTAATATATTTTCATCATCAAAAGGTATAACATTAGATACAAATAATAATCCAGAATTTACACAATTACCGGGAAGGTTCTGCTAGCTCTGTATCAAATAATGTAACAACTAATATTGCATCACGCTAAAATAAATAAATAAAATATTAAAAGTCCAAATTAAACAGCAAAATAATATTCAATAAGTTTTATTTTTTTTTAAATTTTGATAATCTTCTTCATCATTTAATGATCTTTTTCTCTTATTATTAATATTATGAGATAAATTTAAATCGATACATATTTTTTCCCATAAATCATCATTATATTTTTGTTTATCTAATGAAAATGATTTTTTATATTTTTCCGCATATTCTGGCATATCTAATAGTAAAAATATTTTATTTAAAAAATAAGTTATATTAAAAAAACTAGCTCTACCTTTCGGACAATTTTTAAAAAATGATACAATTATTTTATCTGATAAAAATATAATTTTATTTTTGCTTTCTTCAGATATCGGTTCCTTTATATTTTCTAAAATATGATTTACTCTTTTATTATTCATATATTTAATTATTGTTATATATTGATTATTTTTTTACAATCAGTATATTTATCAATTTTTATTCAGAAGAATAGAATTTCCAGTTTAATTCTTCACAAATCTTTTTCCAAATAGTATCTTGGGTTCTTAATTTTTCTCTACTTTTTAGTAATGGAAAATATTTTGAATGATTTTTCATATTTAAAATCAAAAATATTTTATGTATTACATAAGAATAATTTAAAAAATTAGATCTACCCTTTGGACAATATTTTTTAAAGGGTGACTGTATCTGTTTAAACATTGTTTTTATATTTTCTTCAATTTCTCTTGTTAAAATTGGTGGAGGTGTATTAGTGACTTTGGAAAATATTTGATGCATATGTTCATAATAATTATTTAATCTATGTTTCTTTAATATTTTCTTTATATCATTTGGGGTCATTAAATGACGTTTAATTAATTGTTTTCTTATTTCTTCATCAATAGTAGTATAAACAGAACTTGGTATTATAGTTGTTTCCTTTGATTGAAATTGATTTAATTTTTCAATTAAATGATTAATTTTTTTGTAAGGATATTTTGGTTTTTCATTAAGAGCATCTTTATGACTTGGTACTTCACTTTCCATTATTATTCTTTCAATTTCTCCACATTTCTGGCATACTAACATCCCCTCATCCGGTTTTATTGTTTTTTCTATATTACAATTAGAACAAAACCTAATAGGTGAAACTTTTACTTTATCACATACGTAATCATTATCAACAAGCACAAGATATGCATCTTTTAATGTAGCCTTATCTTGGGTTATTAATTCTATATCAGCTTCTGTAATACTTGAATTGTTTGTATTTTTATTGCCCGTATCAGTTTTATTTTCAATAGGAGTTACTAAAAAACTTAATATAGATTTCTTTAATACTTCTTCATTCATTGTTTTTCTTTTCTTAACAGGTTTTTTTACTTTTTTCCCCTTTTTACTTATTTCATTTAATTTTAATAATTTATCATTAAAATCAGTATCTATTGTTGGTTCAGTTATAACTACATTAGCAGTTGCTTCATCAAATGCTTCCTGTGTTTCTAATTCATTAATATTAACTTCATCTGGTAAAATTTCGGATGTCATTCTTTGCATACTATCTTCAATTTCATAATATTTTAATAAAACATCACTAGTTTTTTCAAAATAATCGAGCATATCAATATTTGATTCAATATGTCGTATTTCTGTTTCCATATGTTTTATCTTTTCTATGAGATTTCCTCGTTGTTTTAAATTAACTTTCCTAGGATTTGTTTTATATATATTATTAATATCATTTAATTCCTTTTTTAAATCTTTTAATTCCATTTTCTTTTCTGGAAGATTAGTTGATTGATTATCAAATTTACTAATTTTTTCTCTATGTATTTCATCTAAAGTTTTAATATTTTTTAGATATTTGATTTTATTTGGTTTGTAGCGAAACAATGTCATATTTTTTAATTTTGTGTTTTATGAATTAATAATATAGAATTGATCTTTAAGTCATTATCATTATTATTATAAATACTTTAATTTAATATTATATATTTTTTGAATATAAAATGAGATTTCTTTTTTTATTTATTAAAATATATTTATTATATTTATTTCTTATTATGCGTTTAAAATTTATTTTTATATTTTAATTAAAAATTATTTTACTGTTTAATTTTGATTTTAATACTTTTATTCAAATTTTTTAATAAAAGTATTAAAATATAAATTAAATATTCCCTATATGTGAGTTTATGCTTATTTATTATATTATTCTTAAATATACATAGATTGATGATTAATAAAAATATAAATGAACTTATTTTTCTTATTTTTTTCCAAGCAATAATAATTAATAATGCTAATAAAAATGAATGGAATGTAAGATGTAAAGGTAAAAAAATTATTATGATAAAAAAATTATTATGATAAAAAAATTATTATGATAAAAAA
>Ga0114963_10001285_pt1 | contig 17338 bp, 9 predicted proteins | sample C_131016_EF_Meta_FD_87019 | JGI IMG/M metagenome (GOLD analysis project Ga0114963, IMG submission 87019) | Freshwater microbial communities from Lake Croche, Canada to study carbon cycling - C_131016_EF_MetaG | ecosystem: Environmental > Aquatic > Freshwater > Lake | place: Lake Croche, Canada...
CCGGTTGGAAAACTTAATTCAGGACTTTCTAAAATATTTAAAAGATTTACATCTAATGTTGTAGAAGAAAGAGCCAAGCCAACCTGAATTGTATTTAATCCAACATATAAAGAAGTGCTTTGAGTTACTTCTCCGTTTTGCCCCAAGAATACCGGCGCTCCTGCAGTTAGACCAGTAAATCCATCAACTTGACCAAATTTTTTAAATAGTCCTTTTGACCCAGCAAGCAAAGGATCTTGAGAACTATCATTAACCATAAATCCAATAAGATTGCTATTACTTATAAATCTATTATCAGCAAGAACGGCTTTTCCACTATTTACAGAATTACCTATTTGAGTAATATAAGTGTTATTTTTGTCTATAAATCCATTTAAGTCAAGATTTGCACCAGATATATAAGTATTAATTGGAGAGTTTGTTGTTCCTGTTAATGTTAGATTCACTGCGTTTAGTGCATCATTTATTGTTACAAATCCATCTTTTAGCGCAAGAGAAGAGGTAGAAGAAAGTCCTAAAAGATTTTTATTTTTTGATATTGTAAGAATAATGTCAAGAAATGATTTTAAAAAGCTTGAGGTTAATGGCCCACCATTTGTACTAGAAAGATACGATGTAGGATCCCCAGAAGAATAAGATGCGGTTGTTGCAACAAAAGTTGATCCAGTATAAGCCACTTCATATATTTCTCTATACGCAGAAGGCACTAACTGATTTAATTTTGTATTTAATGCACTAGGAACAGCTGCTCCTGAAGAATTTATTGTAAAATAAAAACCTATTGCTTTTAATCCAGTATAAAAAATTATAAATTCATTACTTATATTTGAAAGAGTTAGGTTGTCATAAAATCTAAATGTTTGACTAAATGCGTTTCCTGTACCTTCGCTTCCAATTGCGTAAACTCTAGGAGCGTATGTTAGAAGCTGATTTGATAACATTTGAGGATCTGCAAGTTCATATTCTACTTCAGTAATTCCAACAGGACCTCTTCCGTCACCATTAAGTTGAATTTGAATGGTAAAGGATATTCCAGAGTTAAAATCTGTTAGTATGCCAATCTCTATAACGTTTCTTGAACCTAAAACAGCTGTTTCTCTACTTAATGTGTATTTTCCTGTTTCAGAAGAAGCATATACTATTTCTCCTTTATCGGACGCATCAAGAACATTAAGTATTGGAGATGAACTTTGAAATAAAGAGATTGGAATTTCATATTTACCTGTTGTTATTACTTCAACGTCTTGACCAGCCGTTGCAGTGTTGTTAGCAATACCTATACATTTTATTTGTGAGGAAGGATCTAAAGCAACTACTTTCCCAGTACCAGATTCTAATCCTAAAGGTGTACCAGCAATAATAGGAGTTCCTAGTGTAGCAGCAGCAACATAAAATGGTTCTGGAATAAGAGTTCTTTTTTTATTATTTACTTTAAATCTTGTGGTTTCCGTTGTAGGATTTAACCACATTTCACCATTTGTATCTTGTGCCATTACTTTAAATCCTTTATATCAAATTAGTTAGTGCTTTAAGCGCTTACTAGAGGCAGGTAGAATAATGATGTTGATAAAACTGGTTGAAATGTTCCATCAGCAGCTAAATATATTTTACTTCTATTTACGCTTGTTGCACCAGTATGATCATCTACAGCATCATTTGAGGACCACTTATAATATCCATCAACATAATCTATTTCTTTTTTGGAAAGTTGCCATAAGGTTCCATAATCACTTGCAATAAATGCGTCTATTACTCCACCAGTTGCGCTACCGGTTGCTGCACAGGTATAAGACACTGAAGTTAATGTTGGTGCAGGAGAAGCAAGCACTACGTATTCTCCATTATAACCACTTATGCTTAAATCAGTAACAATAACAGTTGATCCAGCACTTATTATGAAGTTTTGAGTTGAAAACACCAGTGTGGCTTTTCCACCAGCGGCTGTTGCAGTTACTCCGGTTATTTGAACTCCATCATTATTATTGATACCCTTATCTACTTTTCTATCTTTAAGATAATTTGTAACTGTAGTTTGATTGACTCTTGTCTTAAGAATATCAACTTCTAGTTGTCTTAGAGATTTAGGAGTAGCGGCTCTTACAAATATCCCAGTAGAAGTAGCTGGTTTATATGTAGAAATGGCTGGACTTGAAACAATTGTACTTACCTCTGTAAATAAATCAAAGTCATAAGCAACTACAGTGTTATAGGAGGCTTCATCTACAAGTGTAGGTACAGTTCCTCCACCAACAACTCTTCTAAAATAATCCCAAATTTTATCAATAGATGGAGATCTTATTAACCCACTTGTTGTTAATCTTACTGTTGAGCTACCAGTGTAGGTAGGTAATCCTGCATCTGCTAGTAATGGATAATTTGTGGAGTTTGTTGCTGTTGCTGCATCTCTTAAAGTCAACTTATATTTTGTGGATCCTTCAGCTACAGTGGTTCCAGAATCTATAAACATTCCTACATCACCATAAAAATTATGTGTTGCTGTCATAGATGAAGATGAACCAACATATCCATAATGATTAGCATTTATTTTTGTGTATAATGTATCTGATGTAATATTTGTAGTTAAGTTTGTAACAGCAGAATCACCAATGTTTAATACGTCAGAGGTTGCTGAGCGGTCCAAAGAATATGAAAAAATATTAATAAGAGAAGTATCTTTATTAACTGCAGAATAAGTGCTTGGTCTCTTAACTGAAAGACTGGCTATTTCATTAAATAAACTTAGTCTAAGTGCTGAGAATTTAGCTGTTGCTGACTTAGTGGTTTTTTCATGAAGAGCAATGACACTTCCTGTGTCAGTAATCGTGGTGGCTGGTGATGAAGTAAGTCCAAGAAAGTGATTGTTATTTGATAATTCCTGATAAGTAGTTTGACCATCATCGGTTCTAAATAAATTAGATATGGTTATTTTAGGAGCATTAAGTGAAGTAGTTAATTCTGTTCCAGATATCTTAAAAGAAATATCAGTTTGTAACTGATCTCCTTTTGTGTTAGTAAGATTGAAGAAAGCTACTCTTCCAGGATCATCATTCATCACTGATTTTCTATCAGAAGATCTCACCAAGAAAGGAAGATTTCCTACAAGAGTTGGGCCCCCATATCCAGATTGTGAAGCAAGTTCTGGATTAACAAAATCTACTTTTTCAGAAACTAAACCAGCTTGCCAAGTATTGTCATATGGATTAAACTGAAGTGTTGAAGCGTATTTAATATTGTAGGCGGAAGAAGAGGTATCATCATAAGTTATGTCATTATTGGCTGCTTGAGAGAAACCTACTTTTTTATTTTGAATAGCAAAACGATAAGCAATATCTTTCCATGCATTCCAAGCAGTTGTGTTGTCTGAAATAATTCCTTGTCCTGTAGACGCTCTTGGAAGAGAACTTTGTACATTAACCTTATTCATTGCGTTGTATGTCATGGGCTGGTTAAAATATACTTCACCATCTCCAGATGATATTCTTCTAGCAATAATTGGAATACTTTGTAAGTTTAGATATCCAGAAGCAGATCCTTGAGTGGTTTCTAACAAATCTCCTGATATTGATGCTAAAACTGGAGTAGTTAGAGCAACCGTGCCCCCAGAAGACCACGCTGTTGTAGTTGCGTTTAAATAACTTACTGAGGTAGGTGTGCTAGCCACAACTGTAGCACTAGGTGAAGTATTGTATCCAGAAGGAACAATACCTGTAACTGTTATGGTTTGCCCTACTGTAAAAGGAATATATCCGGGACTATTAGGATTAACAAAGGTTAATGTAGCAATAGTTTCTGTGCCAGAAGCTCCGGTGACTGTTAAACTTAAAGATCCAGCAAGATTGATATTTCTTGTATAGGTGTTTTTTGATGTTAGCGATGTAACTACATTTAATTTATCTACAATTTGACTATCATGTTCTACTCTAGACGTTAAATTAAGATTTTGATTAAATGAAGCTGGAGAAATAAAATCTCCTATAAATGATACTTCTAACCAAAAATAACTTAAGCCTGAGAAAGATGCATATTTACCTATTTCTATCTTTTTATATGCGCGTGCTCCACCAGTTAATTGATTTGAGATAGCATCGTCTTTAGAGTTTATTGGAACATACAAATCATAAGAGCCCACATCATGAGTTACGGTAGATCCATATCCTATAGTTCCTAGATTAGCTTCTATACAAGCCAAAGTCATTAATGTTTCATCTGATTTCCAAAGAACTAAAGAAGCGTCAGCTGTTTCGGAATAGGATAAATCATCTGCTGATCTTACTAAGAAAATATCATGATTTAAATAATTAGAGCCCGGATAGGGCGTATCTGGTACATTTGTTGCAGTTGCATCAAATCTATCTTTTAGTAATCGTAATCTATATCTGGTTAAACCGCTATCATCATCATCATATGATAATTTCCAGGTTTTATCTTCACCCCAGGTAACTCCATTATCAGTAGATTTGTAAAAATGTGTCACCCATGAAGGTAATTTATCACTATCAAACTGTCCCATTGGTTTTTACATCCTTATATCACAAAGCACAAGTAATTAGTAATTAGGAAATTACACAGCGATTGGCGTTTCCTTAATGAAGACATTAAAAGACATATGATTTTTTTCTGAATCATATATTACCGGATGAAAATATGAATAGAACACAATATCATCATTTTTATTAAAAAGCGCCATTTCAGTAATTCCTACAATAGAGGAATTTGTATCAGACAAGTCTGCTAAGTTTTTAGTGCAGTTGTTCATAAAACTATATGTTGCAGTATTTACCCAAGGATAAATAACACGAGAGGCCGATCCTGTTCCTGATCCTATTCCTGAAGCTATAAATAATGTTTTATACGCTGTACCGTTTCCAGTTCCAATGTCTGTTGAAGTAAAAAGAACTTTATAAGCTTTTCCTATTACTCCACTTCCTACATAAGCAGATCCATTATTTGATGCTATAAATACAGTTCCTGCATTATTATTTGCAGCTCCTATTGATATCCAATCAGAATCACCCGGGGTCTTTATTATGTACTCTGTTCCTACTACAAAAGAACCTACATTAACTAAGCTTGCTCCAATATCTTCAAAAGGAGTAGCTGTACCGCCTAGTGTAGTTATTGCGTATTCAGTATCAATTTCAAAAGATCCGGATGTTACAATTGTGGCTCCTATTGTATTAAAAGCTGTATTTCCTATAGATATAATATTGTATGAGTCATTTATAATAAAATCTCCAGCGTCAATTACGTCTATGTTTGAAATATTTTGTTCTGGTGAAATATTAATGAAATAGTTATTAGAGTTAAGATCTGCAGGTAATGTGGCCTCTATAGTATAAGCTCTTAAAACATCTGAAGTATTTAATCTTCCAGCAAAAGATAAATATAATTTCTTAGAAGAAGAAATATCTTCACGTATAGGTAATAAGTAATCTGCATAATTATCATATGATAAATTATTAATAGCTAGAAAGCTTAATAATCCTTCATCATGATTCATAAATGATTTATTTTCAATAACAAATCTAAAAGTGTTTCCATTTGTAGGATAATAGGTAAATGATTTTTGTAACGTTATGAATGCTTCATCCATTCCGGTTATATCTTCCCAATCATAATATGACTCTTTAGATATCATATTAATTTTTTTCTTTTTAAGAATTCTATAACGTTGTTCCCATTCTTTAGTAGAACTATTATAAATATCTTTGATTGTAAGATATTGCCATAAAGGATTTACTTCATCTAAAACGTTATCAACCCAAAAGTTTTCTTCAAATGAAGTAACGTCTGATATTACTAATGGAGTTCCTAAATCTTCTACCGCTCCACTTCCAGACAGAGTAGATGATATGGCTTTAAAGATTTGACCAGAAGTGTTATAAGATGCGCCTATTTCAGTAAATACACTATTACCCACATAAAGAATTTTATAAATTTTTCCTTCAACAATATTATGTGCACTTATATCATAAACACTTCCATCTCCAAATGGTGTAGAAAGAATAGATGTACCAGTTGTGAAGTTTCCAGTTGCGGTGCTAGAATAAGAAACTGATGAAGTAGATGAAGATGTAACTATATGCGTTCCATTATACGTACTATTAACACCACTTACAATTATAGTTGATCCAATAGGAAAAGGAATTATTGTTTGAAGATTGAATTTTAGAGTGGCTATAGATCCATCTCCAGAAGATCCAATAATATTTATTGTTTGAAAATTAGCAGTAAAAATTGTTCCAATATCATTGGAATGTGATCCCATCGATAAATAATCAGTGGATCCAACAGTTAAAATCTTATATGTTCTTCCAACAACCATATCTAATGCATTTATAATTGTCCCTGGAGTAGTAATTCCATAATTAAAAGTATAATCTTTATTTGTGTTAGTTTGGGTTATTTTTGTTATTTTAGTAGAGGCCTCTATAAAATTAGGAACTAAGACAAAAGTACAATCAACTGATCCGGGTGTTATTCTTTTTCTTTTAAAATCTATGGTAGATGTGAGTTGATTTATTCGTGGTTGAGTTAAATTATTTATCTCATTCATGTTATCTACTCGCCCATCTCCAAACGGTATAAAAAGAATAGCTGTACCAGTTGTGAAATTAAGAGAAGTAGTCCCTAATGTTATTGGGCCGGGAGGAGCTCCTGTAAGTATCCATACTTTCCCAACTTGAGTTCCATTTTGTGTAATAGTATATATTCCATTAAAGATTTCAGCGTTTTCATCTGAATCAGATGTCCTAGTTAACACCGCATTAGTAGTAGGTGAGATTGTTGTTCCAGTTCCAATTGTTGTAAGACTATAAATTCCATTTTGTTTGGCATCAGTTTGGTTCTTTATAAGGACACGATCATTTAAGTCTATAGTTATTCCATCAAGGATCAGTGGAGAAGCTACTCCAGTGAGAGTAAGCCCTACTTGAGAGGTTCCAACATTTATTCCAGTTGTTGTAGCTGCTTTAACTGGACTTTTTAGAGTTAAAGATATAGCATCACTATTAGTAAAAGAAACAGATGACGTTGAACATGCCGTGACAATTTTTGATCCATCATACGTACTTCCAACACCACTTACCATTATAGTTGATCCAACCTGAAAAGGAATTATTGTTTGAAGATTGAATGTTAGCGTGGCTATAGAGCTAATTCTAGAAGCTTCAATTATATTTATTGTTTGGTTGTTTGTAAAAACTGTTCCAATGTCATTAGATAAAGACCCTAAAGTTGTAAAATCAGTTGTACCATGATAAGATATTCTATACTTTGTTCCATAAACCATAGCGGTTGCAGCTATTTCTTCATGATCTAAAATTGAAGGTGTAAAATCATAAACTGTTTTTCCAAAGTTTATGTAATTTTCATCTTGTCCATTATTTATATTAACACTATCTTCAAATATTGGAATAATTTTTAAAGATGTAGATGGATTTATTATATCTTTTATTTTTTCAGAATATACCATTGAGTTAATATATCTATAATCATCATATATGTTTGATGTTTGTTCTAAATTATCTACGTAAGATTCAAATACTGCATATTCAACATTAAAACCAGAAGAATCAACAACGCCTGGATCTTCTAACACAGCATTTATTATTTGAGTAGGATCTATATATTGAGTATAATCATAAATGGATGTGCCAAAAAGAGGTAAAGATCTTACGTTATCAATTGATCTAAACCATCCATTAATCAATTTTGATTGACCACCAGTTCCTAATCTTATTTTATAAATTTCAGAGTTCTTTGTATAATTTTGATTAAAAATAAAAGCTCTAGTTTCTGTGCTTTTATCAGTATAATCTGTATTAGATTTTCTTGTATAAAATCCAGAGGTGTCTACTATAAAATTTAATTGAGCTCCTACTTTTACATCTTCAGTGATTCTTTTTGCAGAAAGAGAATTTTTATAAACATAATCTATCCAAGATAGATCTAATAAACATAAGTTTGTTTTTAGCGTATTAAAGTGTGAAAGTACAGAGTCTAAAGATATGTCTAATACTATAGTTTTATTTGAAAAAGCTGGAGTAAGTGTAGATCCATCCAAAGATGTTTTTACTGAAGGATTTTGACTTATTATTCCACCAGTTGCATTTCCAGTAGCTGTAGACATATATGATACAGAGATTAGAGTTGGATTTGGGGTTGCAAGTACCTCATAATCTCCATTATAATCACTTATATCAAATCCAGAAACTGTAATCATAGATCCGGGTTTTATTAAAGATGATTGAACTGAAAATATTAATGTGGCTATTCCATCAGTTGAAGAGGCCGTAACGTCTGTTAAATATACAATTCCATCATTTTCATAATCTTCAATATTAACAAAACCTTCAGTGTATCCAGAAGAGAATGAATAAGAATCGTTGGCAGAGTGTCCAAATGCATTAAGTAAAGGTTCATTTAATGTTGGTAAAAATTTATAGAAATATTTTTTATCTACAAGTCTAAATTGTCGTTTAAAATTTTTATTAAAAGTTAATGGATATTCTCCAACCAAAAAAACTGATCCACTTCTTCTTAATGAAGAAAAAATCATCTCATATCCTAAAAAAGATCCATAATATTTTCTTCTATATGAAATAGTTTCTAAGTCTCTAATTCTCCAAAGCAATTTTTCTCTTTCTTTTTCTAGAGACTCCAGACCTAAAGATTCACCCCATTGTGTTAAAAACTTATAATTTGGATCATGACCTATTATTCTAGACACTCCTGAAAATATATCATCTATTTCATCATTGGTTAAGATGTCTGCGTAATATGGCTGATCAGGATACATTTTTTCAAATTTTCTATAGATCTCAAATAAGAAATCTATATTTTCTTGATCATATAATGATTTTAAAAATTCTCCCCAAGAAAACTCTACTAAAAAAGAAGGCAAGGTCTCTTCTAAATTTGGTATTTGCATGTCTACTGCTGTTGCAGTAAGAACATCTTCGCTATATTCTGTAATATAAGGAATTATATCAGACATAAACACCCTCTACAATTATATCATCATCATCAACTACAGCTATGGTATTTTCTAAAAATGGAACAATATCAATAACTCTAGGTTGAGCATATACTTTAATTGTCACTCTATCTTTTAAATTATTTAGATAAGCTATAAGTTCTTCATTGGTTGTGCCAGTATAATCAAACATTCCTCGAAAATTGGCTCCAGATCCTCCGGTGTTTGGAAGAGAAATTATTCCTGATTCATATGTTGAATCAGACCCATCATGGTTTTCTGAAAAAGTTATTGTTATTGCTTGAGCTGTTGCTATTGCTGTTCGTGTAGGACTAGATGAAGCAAGTTGACCACCTATAAAAAGTCCATTTTTATTTACTAGGTCAGTTCCTATTTCAATTCCATTTGAGTCTGTAGAATAATAATTTAATTCTTTAGGACTTCCAGAATAAGGAATAATTTGAGAGGACATTGTTGAATTATCAAATATAGTATTAGGTATATATGTAAATTGAGCTACTCGTAATCCAGTAGTATCACCTAAATCTCTTTGTGAACTATTTGTGTCATATAAGAAAAATGTTCTATTATTAATAACAGAATTACTTTCTTTCCAAATCACTTCTACTCTTAGCAAGAACGTAACATCTCCGCTATACTTTGTTTTAAATCCTACGTATGTTGGATCATGAGCAAATAATTTGCTAAAGTTAAAAGCAAAGCTAAACATATTTGTAGAGCTATTATATGTTGATTTTCTAAGATCAGTAAAATCTATTTCATAAACAGCTTCTATGGTATTTACTGAATTTAAAACATAAGAATTTGAATTAATTGTTTTATTTATATCTGATAATAAAACTGAAGTTGCAAAATCTTGTGAGTGAACAGAATATTTTGAAAATAATAAAGAGAATATTTTTGATTTTAGATTATCTATTGAAATATTTTTTAAAGAAATGCTGATTTTAGAGTTTATTCTAAATTTAACCACCTCAGGATCTTTATAAAGAATTGTGTCTGTAGGAGATTTTTTCTTACCTATGATATCAAGAGCATCAACAAGAAAAGCTTCTGCTTTTTGTCCTAATAATAAAGGATATCCTAAAACGTCTATTGCTGATAAGTAAACAACGTCTTTTGTAAGATTGGTTAAGAGATTGGTATATTGTCCAGAAAATGCTGTTATTTTATCTATGTCTGACAAATAGCTTTTTATTTGAGTCTCATAAGATTCAGCTGTGCTTATGGTATAGCTTTTTAGATAATCCAAGGGCGCATATTTCTTTATATCATCTATAGACTCAACATCTTTTCCACCCAATATTGAAGTGTCGTTTGTGCAATAAAGAGAGCTTATAGCTGTTCCAGTACCATAAATTCCATTATAGCCAGAAGAGGTTACAAGAGAGGTTAGTGTATTAACTTTTGATCTCTTATCAATATTTCCTTTATCTCCTAAAGTTGATAAATATTGTATGGTTATTATTGATCCAGGAGCTGGTTTTAAACCAGATTTATTATCACCAAATTTTATATATACTTTGGAAAAGTCACTTGAAGAGGATACTTCAAAATTTTTATCATAAGGACCAGAAGAGATTATGGAATCTACTTTAGTCCAGGACCCAGAGAGTTGAGCATTGGAACTAGTAATATTAACATTAAAGAATTTAGAACTAATATCAGTTGCTGCATTCTCTATATCAGTAGACTCCAGTGTTATACTAAGAAAATCGGCAACAGCGGCATTTGCATCAAGAGTTATACTTGTGGATTTTAATTGACCTTGTATAACTGGTACTCTTACGTATTTATAACCTTCCCATGTAAAATTTGGAGACTTAAGCTCCAAATCAGTAAAAGCAGTTCTATATTGTTTTATTTCTTTAGCTTGAAGAGCAATATAATATATTCCAGAAGATGTTTTAAATATATCTCCTTCATTTATTCTCCAAACTGGAAAAACGCCTGCTACATCAGTATTATTATTTCTTAATTTAGACCATGGTCTAAGATTTTGTAACATACTTATAGTTGTGGTTTCAGTTACTTCTCCCGGAGTAATATCTTCTTCTGAGGAACCATTTAGGTCAAAAAAAGTGGTGAGATAGTTTGCTAGTCTTTCATCATGAGAAACAATAACTTCTCCAATAGCAGATATTTTTCTATGAGGCTTATACCCAATCATTTTACATAAAGTAAAAAGTGAACTTGTATTTTGTGCAGTATCCCATTTTTTTTCATTAAGGAGATATTCCATATAACGAGCTAGTTCAGAATTTATATCAGCCGTAGACTTTAATAAAGCGTTAAGAGTAGAGTCTTCAGCAACAATAGAAAAACTTCCATTTGTTCTTGTTCTTGCTTTTAGTCTTTGATATATAGAATTTGCATCAAAATTTTTCATTATGTTTTACACCTGCACATTTACACTAAAATTAACTAATTTTTTATTGATGATATCAATAACCTGAAAAGCCACTCTCCAAATTCTATAAATTGGATCTGCATTTATGTTGAGTTGAACAATTTCTACTAAAGTAAATTCATTTTTAAATTTATTTATAATATAGCTTTTTAAAGTATCTAAACTTTCCTGAGTCATTTTTGCTCCTAAAATCTGATCAATGACACCACCTCTTTGAGGCTCTCTATAATAATCTCCAGACTTTGATAGCATCCACATTCTTACAGTATTCACAAGAGCATCATCTTTAAAAACAGCAATTTCAGTTGAATCTGTTGTCTTATCATAATATGGCCCTAGTGCATGAACATCTACATAATCATACTGATCTAAAAATTTTTTTGTAAGTTCATCAACTCTTTTTTTGATTAATTCATTAGCCATTATGTGTAGTCCCAACCATCAAAGTTATAAGTAATCTCTATTTTAGATCCATCTTCAGATGACATATCCCAGCCAAGAGCTAAATTAACTGCAGATGAAGGAATCATACCCCAAAAACGTAACACCATTAAAGGGTTTAATTCTCCACTAATGTTTGGAGTTTGAAGTTGTATAGAAACGTCCTTTTTTTTATTTGTGGCTCCTATTACATAAGTATCTGTTGATTTATTATAAAATTCTTTAAGCCAATTTGTATGAAATTTCCAAACACTTAAATTTTCATCTTCTCTCCAAGTAATGGTTACTGTATTTTCCCATACGTAGTTTTTTACTAGGAATTTTCTTGTAAGAGGATGACGCTCCATCTCTAAAGATCCACTTGCAAAGCTTATGCCTGATATTCTTAATTGTTTATTGGTGCTTAGTGAAGTATAACCAGGAGTAGCCTCTGAACCATCAAATATTGCTGTAGCTTCAAATAAATTAGGTGAGAAATCTTTCCAATCTAATAGAGTATTTAGATTTGTTGTTAACGCTGCCATGAATTAATTAGTAAAAGAAATTATAACTAAGAAATGCTTTCTTGAAAAGGATATGTTGCTGTTGTAAAATTAAATGTTGCAGTTATGTTTATTGGGTCTGAAGAGGCGTATGTGAATTCTGGCTCAGTTATTCTTGAAATCCAAACACCATCATATTTCCAAACAGCATTGCTTTTACTTGATAAAAAACTTTCGTCAAATACACCAATTGTAGATGCATTTGCCAAAGAATATACAGTTATGTTTCCTAATGATTCTTTAGGTACACCTGTATTAGCATATCCAGAAGACGTTTTTAATATTTTTGATTGCCATTTTTTTAATTCTGAATATACATTATAATTTACATCCAGTCTAAATGTAATATCAAAAGTTCTAGATCCTTCAATTTTTGAAGTAGGTTTAATTATAGAAAGAGATTTATAATGTAATTCATATGTAGAATGTGAAAAGCTAGTTGGAGAAAATGAAGAAGTCCTTACTTTAAAACCACTTATGTATTCTTCATTTGCATCTGGTACGGTAAAGTATACTTCATACATATTACTCATAGCATCTGCGCTTACATTTATTAATTCTCTTGTGCTATTAGTCTCTCCTAATTCAGCCATTATGTAGTTATTTCCTTTATAGCATAATTAGTAGATGTCTTATAAAACAAAAAAGAGCTCTTTCAAGCTCTTTTTATTTCATCATAATCTTGTGTTAAGCTAATGAGCCGTTATCTTTGGGATTCTCTACATAAGAGAAATAGAATGTTGCAGTTATTTCTTGTGGATCAGAAGAGTCTGTGTTAAATTCTGGTTCACTTATTTTTTGAATCCAAACATCGTGGTATTTCCAATAAGCTACAGAAGCTCCAGTCATTTTTTGTGTTATTCCACTGGCTTGTTCTGCAGAGTAAATCTCATTTTTCAATGTCCAAACCTCAATTTTTCCAAGACTAGCTGTATTCAATTGTGTTGATGTGTATCCAGTATTTGGATTAAACAAGGTATATTGCCAATCTCTTAATGCTTTATATACTGCATAATTTGAATCTAGTCTAAATCCTATGTCAAAAGTCCTTTCTCCTTCAATAGAGGTATTAGGACGATTAAGAGTTGCAGTTTTATACTTGACTTCATAAGTACCTTGATTTAAAACTGTAGGAGAAAAAGATTTTGTTCTTAATCTTAAAGGAGTTTCATCTGCGGAGCCTGGAGTGGTGATATAAATTTCATACATATTACTCATGGCGTCTGCGCCAGCGTTAACAAGCTCTATTGTGTGGTTTGTTGAATCTAATGTTGCCATTTATTATATATCCTTCCTTATTCTCTTATAATGTAACATTTTGACCGACATTCTCAAGAGTAAGTTCTACAAATTCTGAGAACACTGTTACTTTAACTTGAATAATTAGTTTAAATGTTCTAGCCGCTTTAGCCGTGGCATCATTTCCAGTAAAAGCATCTACAAGACCACTTTCCCAAATCTTTCCAGGCCCAAGAGTTCTTTTATTTAAAATTCCTTGTGCTTGAAATTGTCTTATGTTTTGGAATTGAGTATCAATTGGCTTACCAAGTTGAGGAATCATTACTAGATCTCTAATTTCTCTCTTAAATATGTCAAATGCCATGCTATGAGCAAGATAACTCCAATCTGTAATTTCAGTTGAAGCTATTGATGTTTTTTGGCCTAGAATAAGAGGACCATGGAAAGGATCTTGAACAATAATGTTTATACCAAGCTGATCCATAAGTTGTTGATTTTCATTACTAAACTTAATTTTTTGCTTTATGGCAGCTACAGGCAGAGATCCACCCAATCCATTATAGTCAATAAACATTGGTGGCCAACCACCAAGACGACCTTCCATAATTGCAGCAAGCTTAGTTCCAATAGCGCCAATGCAATTACTCCAAAAAGTGGTACCTGCATAAGCTTCTTTGATAAAGAATTGATTTGCGTAATAGGCCATTCCTTTTGATCTAGGGGCCGCGGCTAAAGCGTCATGCAAATTTTCTACACTGGCTCCTAAAAGAGGAGCAATTACTGTTGATAATTGATGTATGGATCTTACAGCAGCTAAACTTGACTTTGTAGTATCATCTCCACTTGGTTCCATGAAAAGAGAAATTGTATCATATTCGTCATTAAGAGCTTCTGTCCAACCTTCTGCAAGAACTACAGAAAGATCTGCAGCGGGTAGTGAAGCATATCTTTGACCGGTCATGGATACAGTTTGAGGAGCAATCATTGTGGTAACTGGTGAAGTAAATGGTTTTACTACTCTTATTTGAGCAAAGGCATTCATTTCATCTGTTAAAAGATTTTCAATATAGTTATTTGCACCATAGGAATCAAGAGAGGTAGTAACTAGATTTCCAATATAGGTTCCACCACTTACTTGTCTTCCAGGAGCGCCTTCTTCAGACAATGAGAATGAAATTTGATTGGTAGGCCAAGTAACTTCAGTATAAATAACACCGCTTCCAACAGTTCCTGTTATAGTAATTCTACTTCCATTAGGAGTAAGTGATAATCCAAAATCATTTAAATGATTTGAGTCTATATCTCTTACGTAATAAGTTGTTCCAACGTTAATTCCACTAAGAGATCCTACACTTGAAAACTTTATTGCATTCTTATTGCTAAGTGAATGATTGTAGGAAGTAAGTATGTTAGCAATGCAATTAGTTACTGATCTAACATAACCAATTTTTGATATTGTAACATTGGTGGGTGTTTCATTTGGTGAACGTTGATTTATGTAATAATAAGTATCATTTGATAAATCAATAATCCATTCAACAGTAATTCCACCATTTAAGAAATATTCATCAAAATAATTATAAGTGGTTTCTGTCTCTCCAGTTCCCCATAATACATAGTCAGGAGCACCAGCTGCATCTCCACCCATTTCTACAGTTCGAGCTTCGCTATCACCAAGACCTACATTATAATTAGTAGCACCAACAGTAAGCTTAAAGTTATTTCCATCTTTTACAAGATCAACAACTTTTCCTTTAAGATCTTCTGAAGCTAGATTATCGCCAGTGTAAGTTAATCTAATACCATATAGTCTAGCATAAGTCCAAGCATCTGGAGCAGTTAAAGTGATTAGTCCGTTACCTGAGGCACTAACAAGAGGTCTTGTTTTTGATGCAACTGTTAATCTACCATGATAATTAGGAGCAGTGATGTCACTTACTCTATCAAAATCATATAAACCACGTTCAGTTACATAGAATCCACCATAGTATGAAGGATATTCTTCGCTAGTTGATGCTGGGGATGATAGGTAAAGTCCATAAGAGGCGTTAAAGTCAAGAGCGTCTTGAATGTTAGGATATTGTACTGAAGGAACACCTACGAGAGAAATAATTTTATTAGCTGATCCTTTTGGGAAATAAGTGGCCATTGCATTTCCCTTAGGGGCCTTAATTACCATATATCCTTGTACAGTAGAATCGGTTGTTCCTAATCCTTGACTGGTATCAATATCTTTGAATGAAAGTCTAAAATTTCCTGCCATTTAGTGTGTTACTCCTTTAGATCCATAGAGTGGAGCGCAAAACCTTTTTTATCCACCACCTAGTAATTAGTATTAGTCTTTAAAAGGTTACTCCTTTTAAAGACTTAAGACCAGCTAGCCCTCCGCTGTCTGGAGTTGCTGGATTGTTTGCTGTAGTAATAGTTAACGTTTGAATTTTTATCTTTCCTGATTTTAATTTAATGTATAAATTAAATTTATAAGTTGATAATTCATTAAGATTTGTCATTATATAGTTTCCAACAATATCTGGATTATTAATAACAACTGGATTTCTTCCCTTGGTTATTATTGTTATGTTTTCAATAGAATTAGGATCAGACGTAATAGGAACTTCAAGATCCCAATTTATCTTAACCGAGCTGTATGTAACATCACTGCTTGTAATTGAATTTATTGTAATGTCGTACGTAGGATCAAAATACGCATTTATTGCCAATTCTATTTCTTCTGGGTGAGCTAAAAGATTTTTACTTTCAAAAAACTCAAGCAAAACAGTTTCTGTAATGTATATAATTTCATCTTCAACATCTCTAGAAGCAACACCGTTAAATACTGGAGTTTGAATATTAGGTCCTAATGTATACGTTCTTATTTTAAAAGAAGTTCTTATAGGAATAATTCTATTTTGACTTAACCATTCTTTTTCTGTATATTCTGGGTTATATGTCATTTCTTCTAAAGATATGACAACTGGAATATTTATGTTAGTTTCTTTATATTTAACAGTTGTTGATAATATTACACTTCTTGGATTAAAAATCCATTGTAGTTTTTCATAAGCAATTCTTGCATCATTATCTGAGTTAAAATAGAAAGTAAAAGGAATAGTTGTCATAACTGCACGGGATCTAATGAGTATATTAGCGCCTAAATCTATTCCGGTTAATTGTTGTGATGCTTGGTTGGATCCAGTGCGGTCATCTCTTTCCCAAAATCCTTCATACCAGTAGTTTGCAAAAGGAAATTTTAATGAAGAGGCTGCTTGATATGTAGTGCTGCGATCTTGTTGTTCCATTCTAGCACGAAAGATAAAAGAGTCAGCGGTAAAAAGAATTCTTGAAAGATCACCACGTAATACTTTTGCCGCAATATACTGCTCTAAAGCTATTTGAACTGAGTAATAGGACATCCCATAGGTTTGAGTGTCATAAAATGATTCATTTTGAAATTCTTGTCCCATATTAAATTAGTACAATTTTTTAAGCAGGAGAAGATAATAGTTTCTTTAATATTGAAACTGCTCCACGATCATATGAGGTACTTGATGATTTAATCAGCTCATTAAGTAAGTCAAGTGGTTTAGAAGATTGAGAATCAGAGAATGAAAGACGAAAATGCTCTTTCTTTAAAACAGATTTATTTAAATTTTTAGGTTTAGAGTTTACTTGTCTAATATGAATATTTCCATATTTCTGCTTTAGTAA
>Ga0114963_10001286_pt1 | contig 17331 bp, 14 predicted proteins | sample C_131016_EF_Meta_FD_87019 | JGI IMG/M metagenome (GOLD analysis project Ga0114963, IMG submission 87019) | Freshwater microbial communities from Lake Croche, Canada to study carbon cycling - C_131016_EF_MetaG | ecosystem: Environmental > Aquatic > Freshwater > Lake | place: Lake Croche, Canada...
ACCGAGCGACACATAGCCCCAGATGTCACGCGACAAATCGATCAGGATGGTGTTGGTTCGGGCCACCGCATCGAACAACTCCGCCATGTAGTCGTGCGGTTCGATCTGGATGCTGTAAGGCTGAAAGCTCAGGCCCAAGCCCCAAGTCGTGGCAGTTTGCGGATCGCCAAACTCTGGGGTTTCAATCACGCGCTGCGCAAAAGCTTCCCAGTCAAACGCAGGCCAAGCCGACAAATGGGCATTGAAATTGCCGACTGCGCCATTCATCTTGCCCATCAATTTCACACCTGCAATTTTTTCACGGCAGCCGCGCAAACGCATCACAACGTTGGCCAGCTCCTTGCCCACGGTTGTAGGGCTTGCCGTTTGCCCATGGGTACGGCTGAGCATGGGCACGTTGGCAAAAGCATGCGCCATGTCCCGCAACTTGTCGATCAAGCCATCCAGGGACGGCAAGATCACTTGGGTGCGCGCACCTTTGAGTTGCAGTGCGTGGCTGGTGTTGTTAATGTCTTCGCTGGTACAGGCAAAGTGCACAAACTCGCAAGCCGCCTCGAGCTCAGGACGGTCTTTGAATTTGGACTTGATCCAGTACTCCACGGCTTTCACGTCGTGGTTGGTTGTTTTTTCAATGTCTTTGATGGCAAGCGCATCTGTCTCGGAAAAATTTTTCACCAAGCCGGTCAGGTAAGTGCGTGCGCCAGGTGTTAAGGGTTTGAATTCCGCAAACCCGGCATCAGACAAGGCCGTGAACCACGCCACCTCGACCTGAACTCGGCGGTGCATATAGCCTTGCTCACTCATCAAAGGGCGAAGGGCATGGAGTTTGCTGGCATAACGACCGTCCAGCGGCGAAAGAGCGGAGATAGGAGAGAAAGTCATCTGCTGATTGTAGGTCTTCACTTAAAATAGACCGCATGAAACTCATCGGTGCCCTGTCCAGTCCTTATGTGCGCAAAGTGCGCATGGTGTTGGCCGAGAAAAAACTCGACTACCAATTTCTCGCTGAAAACGTGTGGTCTGACCAAACACAAATTGCCGCATCCAACCCCTTGGGCAAGGTGCCTTGCCTGATCATGGAAGGCGGTGAATCTGTATTCGATTCGCGCGTGATCGTTGAATACATCGATACTTTGTCACCCGTGGGCAAGTTGATTCCGTCCGCCGGACGTGAACGCGTCGAAGTCAAAACCTGGGAAGCACTGGCCGACGGCCTGCTTGATGCGTCCATTCTGGCGCGGCTGGAGTCCACTTGGACGGGGCGTACAGAAACCGAGCGCAGCGCGGCCTGGATCGCTCGGCAGATGAAGACCGTGCATTTGGCGCTTCAAGCCATGGAGCGCGGCTTGGGTGACAAAGCCTTTTGCGCCGGCATTCACATGAGTTTGTCAGACATTGCTGTGGTTTGCGCTCTGGGTTATTTGGACTTCCGATTCCCGCACATCGACTGGCGCAGACCCCACCCTAACCTGCACAAGCTGCACGACAAAATGGCCCTTCGCGCCAGCTTTATCGATACGCAACCGCAGTAAGCCTTCAGCTCACGGCTCGCGCCTTGAGCCAGCGCATCAGACCGCCCAGCACTGGCAACTTTTCGTAGAGCTCTTCGGCTGCATCCCAGTAATCTCGGTGCAATGTAATCAATCCATTGCCGTCGTATTGCAGGTGCGTGCCGCCGCGAATGGTTTGCACATTCTGCGTGTCAAAACGCTTGAATGTGAATTTAAACTCCCAGGTCAAAAAAGCCTGCGCTCCATCCACCAAGCTGCCAATGATCACAAAGTGCGGCGCTTCAAGCGCCACGTACATGTGTTCAAAAATCCGTGTCACTTCGATCAGTCCGAGTACCTCATTGAACGGGTCTTTGAAGCGCGCTTGGGGCGCATAAAATTGGCCCAGCTCCGCTGTCCGCGCAGGTGTGAGCGTTTCAAAATAGGCGGCTACTTCAGCCGTACGTATGCGGTAGTCCATGGCTTCAGATGCCCGTATAGCGCCGCACCAATGCAAAATACATTCGGTAAGGAAGCAGCCGCATCGCCTTGAGCCACAGGGTCAATCGCTTGGGAAAATGAATATCAAAAGCGCCGCGTGACCAACCCTTCAGAATGGCTTGTGCCGCTTGATCCGCCGTGATCAAAGCGGGCATTTCGAACGTGTTTTGCGCCGTCAAAGGTGTCGCTACAAACCCTGGATTGATCACACTCACACCAATGCCCCGGTCTTGCAAATCCAAGTAGAGGGTCTCGGCCAAATGCGTCAACGCAGCCTTAGTGGGTCCGTAAGCCAGTCCGTTTGGCAAGCCGCGCCAACCGGCCACACTGCTGATCAAGCTGATGTGTCCTTGACTCTGATGGAGCATCAAGGGCAAGACCGCGTCCAAGACCTGCAAGGCCCCGACATAATTGACCTCCTGATGTCGCAACATCTCGGACAAATCAAAGTCCGTGGCGCGCTGCGCATGGTAGTGCCCTGCACAATAAACCACCAAATCGAGTTCCCCACCCAATCGTTCGTGTTGCAATAAACGGCTCACCATCACGTCCATGGCGGCTTGCACACTCGCCGCATCCGTCACGTCCAGAGCGATAGGGTGGATATTGGCCATGCCCTTGAAGCCCTCGATCTTTCGGGCTGACACCACAACTTGCGCGCCGGCTTGGGCCAAGGCCACGGCACAGGCATGACCGATGCCCGTCGAGGCGCCAATCACCCAGACACGCTTGCCTGCCCAATCGGTCATGGGGGTATTCAAAGGCGCCCCCCAAGCACGCGGGTTTGGGGCTTTGACGGGGTGCTGCGTCATTTCAGGGGCAGCGGGAGAAAAGTGTGAGTGCATGCCAAATCCTTGCTCAACGTTTGTTGAATGAAAGGGTCACTTCGCCTAAACGAACGCCCCACTTGCTCATCACGGCTTTGTTCAGCATGACACGGTCGTTCATCAGGTACATCCAATCTTCAAATTGGACCTCCCAGACCCGGCCATCGACAGGCAACGCCAAGGTGTATTGCCAACGCAAGGCATTGCCACTGGCCTGGCCGACGGCTTGACCCACCACGTCGTCTGCGCGGCCGCTGTAGCGCCCGTCAGGCAAAGCCTCAATGCGCCAAACTCTGCGTTGCTTGGTGCCATCGCTGTAGGTAAAGTCTTCATCCAACACGCCCTGGTTGCCGGTCCAAATGCATTGCATGAGCACCGTGAACCGTTTGACCACTTGGCCAGAGCGGTCAGTGAAAACGCCCCATGCATCGATGGTGCCGTTGAAATACTGACGCAAGTCCAAAATTGGACGCTCTTGTGCGTAGTCCACCGGTTGCGGGCCAGCGCAACCAGACAGGGCCAAAGCCCCGCCACCCCACACCGATGCTTGGGTTGCAAAGGGCAAAGCCCCGATTCTCTGAAGTGCGCCACGACGGTTCATCATGCTTTCCTTTGCCGAATAAAAAAAAGATACAAGCCCATTGCCGCGCACAATTTGAGCGCACAAGGCAACACCACATACGCCAACGTCAAGGCCTGCAAACCTTGCGCGCCCGCTTGACCCGGCGCATAGCCCCAAAGACCTAAGAGAGGCAGAGCAAACCCGGCAGACAATGCCAAATTCAGTTTGGTTGCCAAGCTCCACCAGCCCATGAAAACCCCTTCGGATTGCCCGCGAAAACCCAGCCGATCGATCAAACCATTGAGCATGGCACCGGGCACCGCCAGATCAGCGCCCAAAGCGAGGCCGGACAAACCACAGGCCAGCAAAAACCAAAAGACATCTCCCGCCGTCAGCATGCTGACGCCGGCAAACGTCACAACCGACAGGGCCATACCCAGCAACCAAGCCCGTGGTAAGCCCCAGCGCGCAACTGCGTTCAACCACAATGGCAAAGAGGCCGCGCCCGCCAAAAAATACACCGCCAAAAACCATGGCTGCAGGGCTTGCGGCGCTTGGATGCGGTCCTGAACGAAAAACATCACCAGTGTCGCTGGCACGGCACTGGCCACTCCGTTGAGCAAAAACACACACAACAATTGCCTGAACGCCGAAAAACGCCAAGGCAAGTTCCAAGCGGCATGATCACTGTGCGACAGCGGTTGCGGCCGAAAACCTTGAAACCAAACCACCCAGCCAACGAACAAAGCTGCCGCCAAAAAACCAGCCGTCCCGCCCATGCCGATCAGAGAAGGCATCACTGACGCGAGCATCACACCCAACAAAGCAAGCCCTTCTCGCCACGCCACCAAGCGGCTGCGTTGCACAGCGTCACCGCCCAGCATGGCGGCCCATGACTGGTGCATGATGCCCAAGGCACTGTAGGCCCAGTGACTGAGCGTCAGCATCCCTGCCGCCCACCAAAGTAAACGTGTGTGACCCGGCTCTTGAATGACTTGGGAGGGCGGAAAAAACAAGCCCACGAAACCACACACCATCAGGAAAGCCGACAAGGCGGAAGCCATTTGCACGGCCGAAATTGAATGCGCATACAAGCGGTCACTCATCCGTCCCAGCCAAGGGTCTATCAATGCATCACTCAAACGGCTGAGCATCAAGACCAGGCCCAAAGCCGTCAAAGACACGCAAAACTCGGTGGCATACCAATGCGGCAAATGCACATACACAGGCAAGGCCACAAACGCCAAAGGCAAACCCAACAGCCCCGCACCCGCGCTGTGGGCATGGCTGAAGAGAGGCGATGTCAAGGCGCGCATGCGTCAAGGCCAACGGGAAATCAAGGCCTGACGGATTTCAGGCGCAGACGTTTGAGGCGATAGCCAAATTCCAAAAAAAAGTTTGGCAAATTGGGGGTCGGGCACTTGGCCCACCAAACGGTCGTTGACCCAAAACTCTGCGCCCTGCTCGGGTTTGTTGACCCCCACGATGCGATCGCCTTTTTGCACATCGGGAAACAGGGTTTGCATGGCTTTGAGCCAGGTTTGAACTTGGCTGTCACTGATCGGCCCTTGCCGCTTCATTTCGTCAAGCGAGCGTTGCGCAATGGCTTCGCCCTTGAGCCCTCGCAGGTAACTCAACTCCAGCGCAAAGGGGTGGCGAACATACTGCGCCGATGAAAATCCTGCGCGAGCCCAAAGCTTGGCGTCGTACACCTCAAAACCCCACACAGTCATTCGAACTGCTGGCGTCGCCGCAGACCCAGGCAAGGCCACTTCGGAGGCCATTGCATAAAAACCCAAATTGGCAGACAAAGCAAGACTCCAAACCGATGCTTGTACTAGGCGGTTTGAACAGAAGTGTTGCGAATGCGGTTTTATCATGGCTGTCTTAGGCAGGCTTGGCCAGCGTGAACTGCACCACGTCGATGTTTTTTTCATCAAATGCTGCTTCGCAATAAGCCAAGTAAAACTCCCACAAACGCACAAAGGTGGCATCAAAGCCGAGTTGCTCTACGGTAGCCAGCTGCGCCATGAAGGCTTGGCGCCAGCGGCGCAGTGTTTCAGCGTAATCGGCACCAAATGGCAATTCATCAACAACCGACAAACCCGCCAGCTGGGCTTGCTTGCGAAACTCGGACGGGCTGGGCAAACAACCGCCCGGAAAAATGTACTGTTGAATGAAATCGGTTGAGTTGACATAACGCTCAAACAAACTGTCATCGATCACGATGCTTTGGATACAAGCACGGCCACCGGGTTTGAGCAATCGAGCAATGGTCTGAAAATAGGTGGGCCAATATTCCCGCCCCACCGCCTCGATCATCTCAATGGAGCACACGGCATCGTAAGGCCCATCATCAATGTCGCGGTAGTCTTGCAAGCGAAGGTCCGCTTGCTCTGAATGCTGTGCATTTTTCATGCGGCGCTGCGCAAAATCCAGTTGCTCTGTGGACAGCGTCACACCGGTCAAGTGCGCACCAAATTCAGTTGTGGCGGCTTGGGCCAAAGCCCCCCATCCACAGCCGATCTCCAGCACACGGTCGCCTGGCTTGACGTCCGTCATACGCAACGCGCGACGTACTTTGGCCATTTGCGCGTCTTGCAAGGGGCGTGTCAGATCGCCCTCGAACCAAGCGGATGAATAGTTCATCGTGCCGTCTAACCAGAGCTCGTAAAAAGCGTTGCCCAAATCGTAATGGGCGTGGATGTTCTTGCGACTGTTGCTGCGGTGGTTGCGATTCAACAGGTGCTTGATTCGGTAATAAAGCCTTCCAAGCCAATGGCCAAAAATCACATCGTCCATGACGCGTCTGTTTTGAACCATGACGCGCAACAAATCGGTCAATGAAGGACTGGTCCAATCGCCCCGCATATAGCCCTCGGCAAAACCAATGTCGCCGGACTTCAGGGTGTCGGTGCAAACAGCCCAATCGTGAATTTGAATGCTGGCAAAGGGTGCTTGCTGATGGCCAAATCGGCGGTCTGTGCCGTCTGGTAAGTGCACTGTTAAGCTGCCATGTTGCAAGCGCTCAAGCAATCCCAACAAGCGTTTGGCGGCAGCGGGCATCTTGTCTTGAGCCACTGTACCGGAAGAAGAAATTGAACTCATAAAATCAAGAAGTCAAAGTAAAACAACTGGTCATTCGCATTCAAGTGCGCGTGACACTTTTTTCTGGCAAGGGGGGTTTTCGCCAAAAAGGCACCTGCTTGCACCACAGCAAGAGCGCATGCCAATGGATGCGCATCACCACACCGAAAGTCATCAGAGGAAAGCGCCACAACACACGGCGCAAGGCGGCATTTGTGGCCGGCACCAAGGTGCCGCTCCAGCTGGTTTCTATCAATGGCCCCACGGCATCGTCATGCTCAATGCGGGCCACCATACGTTCTTGGCCCATGTGCACGGTACGCATGAAACGAAAGCGGTATTGACCCTCAACGGCGCAAAAAGGTGAAACATGGAAGACCTTGTCGGTGGTCAAGGTCTGACCGTAGCGAGGCGAGTCCAGCAAATAGCAATGCCGCTCGCCGAAGGTGTTGTGCACTTCGGCGACGATGGCTGCCAATTCACCATGGAGGCGATGACAATACCAAAAACTCACGGGCTTGAAGGTGTAGCCCCATACGCGCGGAAAGGTCTGTAGCCAGATTTCGCCCTGGGCATCGTGCACGCCTTCTTGTGCCAACAATGCTGTGATCCAGCCCAAAGCGCCACCCCTGTCGGGGCCGCGTCCATCGCCGTGGTCGACATCGTAAAAAGATAAGGATGCAGGGCGGTTGACAGCCAAATCAGCGCGCTCCGCTTCGGTTTTCAACCGCCGCATGGGCAGCATCAAAAAATAAGCGGCATACGCGAAGGCATGCCGGCGCGGGCGCAAACGCGCATGGCGTACTTGGCCCTCACCTATACAAGCGCCCGCTGTCGTCATGTTGCTCCTCTGTACAGCGCGGCTGGGTCGTACGCCTGGCCATGGAGTCGTTTAAGCAATGCCCGAGCCACCAACATGCCGGCCTTGAGGCCATCTTCGTGAAACCCATAACCCATCCAGGCACCGGCAAACCAAGTGCTGTTTTGGCCTTGTAAATGCGGCACCTCTTGCTGCGCATCGATGGCTTGCAAATCAAACACCGGATGCGCATAGTCATAAGTACCCCAAATTTTCTCGGGCGCTATGGGACTGACCGGATTGAGGGAGACCACCACCGCCTGCTGGAACGGCAAAGGCTGCAAACGGTTGAGCAGGTAATGCAAACACACCCGCGTGGACTCTTGCGCCGTTGAGCTTGCGCGTTCATAGTTCCACGCAGCCCAAGCTTTTTGGCGCTGAGGCAACACCGAAGCGTCTGTGTGCAAGACCGCCTGATTGGCTTGATAGCGAATGGCCCCCAACACCACCTGCTCTGCTGGTGATGCATCGCGCAAGAGGCTCAGCGCTTGGTCAGAATGGGTGCACAACACCACCTCGTCAAAACGCTCCACCTGGCTGTCGGTGACCACACGAACGCCTTGCGCATCGCGTTCAATCAAGCGAACGGGTGTGTTCAGGCGTTTGTCCGACACGCCCGCCATTATTTTTTCAACATAGTGGCGTGCACCGCCTTTGACCGTGAACCAGCGGGGACGGTTGGTGACTTGAATCAAGCCATGGTTATGGCAAAACCGAATCATGGTGGCGACGGGAAACTGCAGCATCTGATCGGTCGGGCAGCTCCAGATGCAGCCGAGCATGGGCAAAAAATACCAATCGCGAAACTCCGTGCTGAAGTGATGGGTTTGCAAAAAGTCTGCCAAGGGTTGCCGCATCTCGGCATCCTTGTTCGCATGAGCCAGACGGGTACACAAAGCATTGAAGCGCAACACATCGGCCATCATTTTCAAGAAACGAGGCCGGATCAGGTTGCTGCGCTGCGCAAACACCGTGTCCAAATTGGTGCCGCTCCATTCGAGCGTCTGACCCTCAAAAGCATCCGGCACTTTGACCGAGAACGACATGTCCGATGCGGCTGTTTCCACGCCCAACTGCGCAAACAAATTGATCAAATTGGGGTACGTGCGTTCGTTGAACACCAAAAAACCCGTGTCCACGCCGTGCGTGACAAGGCCTTGTGCTGTGGGTAGTGTCACGTCCACCGTGTGCGTGTGTCCGCCAAAATAATCGGCTGCCTCGTACAAAGTGATGTCGGCCAGGCCACGCAGCGTGTGCGCCACAGCCAAGCCTGAAATCCCTGAACCGACGATGGCCACTTTACGCAAACTCATATTCAATTGACCGCGGCAAGGCTTTTTTCAACGGCGCTGACCACACTGCGATTGCTGGGGTTGGTCATGCTGCCAAAAGTGTCGACGACTTTGCCATCGCGGCCGATCAGGTATTTGAAGAAATTCCAGCTGGGTTTCTTGCCTGTCAAGTCAGCCAATTGTTTGTAAAGGGGTGAGGCTTCAGCACCCGTGACCACCGTCTTGGTGAACATGGGAAATTTCACCCCAAAAGTGTTTTCGCAAAAGTCAGCGATTTCTTTGTTGGTGGCTTTTTCCTGCGCAAAGTCGTTGGACGGAAAACCCAACACCACCAAGCCTTTGTCGGCGTATTTGGCATGCAAGGCCTCCAGGTCTTTGTACTGCGGCGTGAATCCACAGAAGCTGGCTGTATTGACCACCAACAGCACTTTGCCGCTGTATTGGCAGAGGGACTGGGGTTTTTCATCCTGCAAACGAAGCACCGTATGCTGAAGCAGGGCAGGGCAGGCCGTCGCTTTGGCCTGCGCAGGCGCATCCGCCGCTTGTGCAACACCGCTCAGTAACAGGCAAGCCACCGATCCCAAGACGGCGATCCATTTCGTGAATTTGTTCATTTGTAACTCTGCGTTCTAATATGTGACTGTTCAGTTTAATCGACTTTCTGTCGTTTTTAACCGCGGCATGCCAGCACGCCTTTGCCGCTACACTTTGGGCACTCCGAAAACCACCCATGAACCGACTCGCATTCATCCTGTCGGTCCTGTTGAGTCTGGGGGCCGCTGCCTTGGCAGCTTCTGCGCAGACCCACCCGCAATGCCTGACGCAGGCCTATCCCGACTTTTGGGCCCCATGGCGCAACGATGTTGATTTTACGAACACACTCACCACACTGCGCGGGGAGACTTGGGTGTTCGACGAAAACAAAGGACACCTGCCGCGGACCGAACTGCTGAACCAAGCCGACCTCTTCGCGCAAATGGCGCAGCCCTACCTCGCTGGGTTGCCCGCCACCTTGCCGGGACCCCTTCAAGATCCCGGGCGCATGCGCTCCGAGGCCCTGTTCAAAGCCCTGTATGGACACAACGCATTGGAAGTTCAAAGCCATCTGGTGTCTGTTCCCTGGGCTCCCAACGGACGCAGCCTGCTGTTCAATCGCCTGCACGGCGCAGCGCCTGCCCTGCAGCGCGTTGGCCAAGCGCTGGCAGAGAACCCCGCTTTGGCCGCCTATGTGGGCAAGCCGACGGGCAGTTTTCATTGGCGCACCATTGCGAACACCAACCGCTTGAGCGTGCATTCATTTGGCGCGGCTGTTGACTTTGCATTGCCCCGACGCCTGGGTCACTATTGGCAATGGCGCGGCTGCAAAGAAGACAGCCCATGCCCTTACCCCGAGGCCGTCTTGCGCGATCCGCTCTTGCAGCAAGTGGTGGCCGCCTTTGAAAAAGAAGGCTTCATCTGGGGCGGCAAATGGGCTCATTTCGACACCGTCCACTTTGAATACCGACCCGAATTGGTGGGGTCTTTTTGTAAAAACGTAAAATAGGCTTTTAGAGGACGCCAACATGAACATCCCCCAAATACTCACCACCACCGCCGCTTTGGTTGCAGCTTTGACCTGTGCAAACGCCCAAGCCCAATACATCCCAACACCCTCTTATTTGGAATTGGGCATGGTCAACGCCACGGTCGACACGGCTGCAGGCAAAGCCAGCCCCACAAGCATCCGCTTGGTCTCGGGCACCGACTTTCATCCCAACATGGGCTTGGAAGCCATTTTTGCGGTCAGCACCAGTGACGGCAGCGCCACCATCAAGAACGTGCCTGGCCGCCTCAAGATCAACAACAACTGGGGTTTGTACCTCAAGCCCAAGTTGGACGTGAGTCCGCAAATCGAAGTCTTTGCCCGCATCGGTTTTGCCAGCACCAACCTCAGCGCCTCAGGCTCATTGGCCAGCGCCAGCGGCACCTCGCAAAGCGGCGCCTACGGCCTGGGCTTGCGCTACAAGTTCAACAAGTCCTTGGGCATCAATATGGACTACATGACCTACTTGAAGTCGGGCAACACCGAAGTCAGTGGGGCCACCATCGGTTTGGGTTATCGGTTTTAAGTCTTTCGCCCTTTACAGAAAAAGGCCGCCGCAGCGGCCTTTCGTCTTTTTATGGGTTCCAACGCTAAGCCTTGGCGAGGCCCTGCGTCAAGCGCCTGTACATGCGCCCACTCCATAAACCCAAATCATCCAGGTAAGTAAACACCACCGGAATCACCAGCAGGCTGAGCACGGTGCTGGTGATCAGGCCGCCGATCACCGCAATCGCCATGGGCGAGCGAAAGCTGGTGTCGGCACTGCCCCAACCGAAGGCAATGGGCATCATGCCGGCGCCCATGGCAATGGTGGTCATGATGATCGGGCGGGCGCGTTTGTGGCAGGCGTCCATCAGGGCGTCCCAGCGGTTCATGGGGGGTACGGCCGGATGGCCGTCCACAGCAGGCTTGCCGCGCCGCGCCTCAATAGCGTACTCCACCAGCAAGATGGAGTTTTTGGTGGCCACACCCATGAGCATGATCAGGCCAATCAGCGAAGGCATCGAGAAGCTCTTTTGCGCCACCAACAAGCCCACAAAGGCACCGCCCAAAGACAGCGGCAAAGCCGCCAAGATGGTGATCGGGTGCAAAAAGCCTTTGAACAACAACACCAGCACGATGTAAATGCACAGCACGCCGATCATCATGGCCAGGCCAAAGCTGGCAAACAGCTCACCCATCACTTCCGCATCGCCCACCTCCAGGACCCGCACGCCGGGCGGCAGGCTTTGCAGGCTGGGCAGTTTTTGCACCGCTTCGGTCACGTCGCCCAAGGGCATGTTGGACAGTTCGATTTCAAAGTTGATGTTGCGCTGACGGTCGTAGCGGTCAATGACCGCCGGACCACCGGCGATGACCACCTGCGCCACCTGTCCCAAGATGACGGGGCCGTGGGCGCCGGGGACCATCAGGCGTTCAAGAACTGACAGATCTTTGCGGGCATCGGCCTCCAAGCGCACGACAATGGGCACTTGCCGTTGTGACAAGTTGAGCTTGGGCAGCTGCGCGTCGTAATCACCCAAGGTGGCCACGCGCAAAGTGTCGCTGATGGCGGCGCTGGTCACACCTTGGTCCGCCGCCTTGGCAAAGTCAGGGCGCACCGAGATTTCAGGGCGCACCAAGCTGGCCGTGGAAGCAATCGAGCCCAAGCCGTTGATGGTACGCAGATCTTTCTCGACGGCCAAGGCCGTGGACTGCAAGGCCTGAGGGTCTTCACCGGTAAGTACGAGGACGTACTTCTCGCCTGAACCGCCCAAGCCGACCTTGGTGCGCACGCCGGGCAGTTGCTGCAAGGCGGTGCGAATGTCGTTTTCAATGGCTTGTTTACGGGGGCGAGCGCCACGCTCGCTGAGCTGGATGGTCAAGGTGGCTTTGCGCACTTCGGCCGCGCCACTGCCGGCAAAAGGGTCAGAGCCCGCGCTGCCGCCACCGATGGTGGTGTAGATGCTTTTGACATGCTGCACCTGCGTCAAGATTTGACGCGCTTGCTCCGCGCTGGCTTGGGTTTGCTTCAGGGTTGAGCCGGGTGGCAACTCCACATACACCTGGGTTTGCGAGTTGTCATCCGGCGGAATAAAACCTTTGGGCAGCAAAGGCACCAGCATGATGGAACCGATGAAAAACACGGTGGCCAACAACATGGTGACCAGGCGGTGGCGCGTGCACCAAGCTACCCAGCCCATGTAGCGCAGCAACCAGCGCGGCTCGGCTTCGGGGGTGACGATGGGTTTGAGGATGTAGGCTGCCATCATGGGCGTGAGCACCCGCGCCACGACCAAGGAAGCAAACACCGCCAACGACGCCGTCCAGCCGAACTGCTTGAAAAACTTGCCCGGTATGCCCGCCATGAACGCGGTAGGCAAAAACACGGCAATCAAAGTGAAGGTGGTGGCGATCACGGCCAGGCCGATTTCGTCGGCCGCTTCCATGGCCGCCTGGTAGGGCGACTTGCCCATGCGCAAATGGCGCACGATGTTTTCCACCTCGACAATGGCGTCGTCCACCAAAATACCGATCACCAAAGACAGCGCCAGCAAGGTGACCACGTTGATCGAAAAACCCAAATACGCCATCCCAATGAAAGCCGGAATGACCGACAAGGGCAAGGCTACAGCAGACACAAAGGTCGCGCGTAAATCACGCAAGAAGAGCCACACCACCAGCACCGCCAAAATGGCGCCCTCGTACAGCAAATGCAAAGAACCTGAGTACTCTTCTTCTACCGGCGTGACAAAGTCAAAGGCTTCGGTAATTTCAATGTCGGGGTTCTTCAAGCGAAAGTCGGCCAGCGCTTGGCGCACCCCTTTGCCCACCGCCACTTCGCTTTCGCCGCGGCTGCGCACCACTTCAAAACCCACCACGGGCTGGCCATTCAGGTTGGCCGCTGAGCGCAAGTCCGCCAAGCCGTCTGTGACCGTGGCCACTTGATCCAGACGAACGCGCCCACCGCGTGAGGTGGCCAAATCGATTTGGCCGACTTCTTGCGCGGTTTTAACCGTGGCCAGCGTTCGCACCGGCTGCTCGCCCACACCCAAGTCCATGCGACCGCCCGAGCCCTCTTGCTGAACTTGCTTGAGTTGACGCGACACTTCGGCCGCCGTGATGCCCAATGACTGCAGGCGGTTCAGGTCCAGCGCAACCCGCACTTCGCGTGTGACGCCACCCACGCGATTGACCGCGCCCACACCCCGCAAAGACAGCAGTTTGCGGGTGATCTCGTTGTCCACCAACCAAGACAGGGCTTCGTCGTCCATGCGCGCCGAGCGCACGGTATAAGCCAATACCGGCGTACCGGCCAGGTTGATTTTTTGCACAACAGGGTCACGCAGGTCACCAGGCAAATCAGCGCGCACGCCTTGAATGGCGGAGCGCACATCGTCCACGGCCTCTTGTCCGGGTTTTTCAAGACGGAACTCGGCGGTGATCGACACCGAGCCGTCTTGCACCTTGGTGGTGATGTGCTTGAGGCCTTGCAGGGGAGCCAGCGCGTTTTCGAGCTTGCGGGCCACATCGGTTTCGAGTTGAGTGGGCGCCGCGCCCGGCAAGCTGGCGGTCACGCTGATGGTGGGCAAATCGAGGTCTGGAAAGTTCTGCACCTTCATCGACCCAAAAGCGATAAAACCCGCCACCGACAGCAGGACAAACAACATGACAGCCGGAATCGGATTGCGAATCGACCAGGAGGAGACGTTCATCATGACGGCTCCTTATTTGCCTGGAGCGGCGGCGGGGACAGGTGCAGAGGCCGGTGCGGGGGCCGGTGCCCCAGGGTTGACCACCCTCACCGTATCGCCGTGATTCAGGAACGCACCGCCACTGACCACCACTTGCGCATCGGGCTTCAGGCCGCTCTTGATCTCCATGCGCTCACCACTCAGGCGACCAGTTTGCACTTTGAGTTGACTGACCTTTTGATCCGCCCCAACGGTGTACACGTAGCTGAAACCATCGCGCACCACCACCGCAGTTTGCGGCACGGTGATGGCCTGGCTTTGGCCCAAGCCAATCTCGCCTTTGGCGTACATGCCCGCGCGGGCGCTGCCCGCCGAGCCGATCAGATCGACATACACCAAGGCGTTACGGGTTTGCGCATCGACCGACGGCGCGACCATGCGCACCTTGCCTTGCAACACCTGACCGCTGGCCGCAGTGATCTGCACCGGCGCGCCGACGGGAATGCGGCCAATTTCAGAAGCCGGAACTTCGGCCCGCCACTCGATGCGGCCCTGGCGAATCAAACGAAATAATTCTGCGCCCGCACCGACCACACTGCCCACAGTGGCTTGGCGCGCCGAGATCACGCCCGCGTCTGAGGCTTTAACTTGGGTTTGCGACAAGCGCACGCTTTGCAATTGCACCAGGGCGCGGGCGGATTGCACCCGGGCTTGCGAGGATGCGTCTGCGGCCAAGGCTTGACTCAGTTGCGCATTGCTGAAAAACCCTTGTTGTTGCAGCGCGCGGGCGCGGTCGGCCTGAACGCGTGCTTCTTGTGCGCTGGCCGTGGCTTCGGCCAATGTGCCTTCGGCCTGCGCCAACTCAGCGCGCAAGGTGTCGGCTTGTAGAACAGCCAGCACATCCCCCTTTTGCACACGGTCGCCCACGTTGACCCGCACCTCGGTGATCTTCAGGCCATTGGCCTCGGCGCCAATGACAGCCTCTTGCCAAGCGGCCAACGACCCGTTGGCAGACAGCCCCTGCGTCATGGACGCATTGAGTGGTTTGTCCACGGTGACCGTGAGGCTGGGTTTGGGCTTGGGTGTGTTTTTGTTATCTTCAACCGCCGCAACCCAACCCACAGCACAGCACAGGAGCCCGCCGATCAAAATGCTTTTGTTCATGGTTCACTCACACTCGAAATGTGGGTGAGTTTAGGGCTTCTCGTTCCCGATACCGTGCAGCGCTGGTATTCATGCCCATTTACAACGGGGTTTTAGTCAAGCCGTCATACATTGGGACCTTTTTTTGGTTTCAGAACTTGGCGGAGAAGGCCACGCCGAAGCTAAGAACCCACAAACTGCGATCGCGATGATTGAAGCAAGATATGCCATTGGCCCCGAAGCGACAGTTGACGCTTTTTTATGCCGCCTGAAGGGGTCTTTTGTTGAGTTCCCTCATCACCCCATCACCGCCCACCAGAGGCGCAGTACCGCCTCGCACTCCCTTTGCAAGTCAGCAGGCAACACATCGGTCGGCTCTTCGTTCAAGCGCGCGTGGTGTTGCACACGGCGCAATTCGCGGTAAGCATTGGCCGCCGCTTGGCCCACGCCAGCAGGCAGCAACCCGGCTGTTTCGGCGCGTTGCAGCAGGGCAATATTGCCAACGTTGTCCGCCAGTTCGGGGTGTTTGGCGGTGTGCAATAAAACCAAATACTGCACAACAAATTCAACGTCGACCATGCCGCCCGGGCTGTGTTTGACGTCAAAGCGTCCGGTCTTTTCGAGGTGCCCTTTGCGAACCCGATCGCGCATGGTGACGATCTCTTCTTTCAGGCTTTCAGGGTTTCTCAGGGCGCTGATGACCGCGTGACGCATGCCGTCAAACGGTGCTTTCAAGTCGCACTGGCCGACGACAAAGCGCGCGCGCGTCATGGCTTGGTGTTCCCAGGTCCAGGCGGTGTTGCTGCCCCGCTGTTGTTGGTAGTCGGCATAAGACGCGAACGGCGTGACCAACAAACCAGCATTGCCGTTGGGGCGCAAGGCGGTGTCAATCTCGTACAAATCGCCTTGCGCTGTTTTAACGGTCAACCAGTTGATCAATTTGCGCACAAAGGCTGCGTAAATTTCTGGTGCGCGTTCATGCGTGTCTTGGTACACAAACACAATGTCCAAATCGCTGCCATAACCCAGCTCTTTGCCGCCGAGCTTGCCGTAGCCAATGATGGCCAGTTGAGGCGCATCGCAGTGGCGGCTTTTAAAGCAAGCCCAGCACCATTGGATGGTCACGCGCAGCACCGCGTCGGCCAGTGCGCTCAAATCGTCGGCCACTTGCTCGATGGTGAGCACGCCTTCAACGTCGCGCGCCAAGGTGCGGAAAAGTTCGGCATGGTGCGCACGGCGCAGTAAATTGAGCAGGTTTTCTTCGTCGTCTTCGCCCGTTCGTCGAAGCGCTACCCAGCGTGATTGCAGATCGGCCTCAAACTCAGGGGCATTGAAACGGTTGGTCAGCAGATCGCCACCGGCCAGCTCATCGATCACACCGGGGTGTTGCACCAAATAACGGGCCGGCCAACGGGCTGCGCCCAGCAAGCGCAACAAGCGTTCATGGACAGCCGGGCGCTCGAGCAACAGGGCCAGGTAGCTTTCGCGGCGAAGCAAGGGCTCAATCCAATCGGCCATGCGCAAAACCGCGTCTTCTTGGATACGGCCTTCTTGTTGCCATTGCGCAGTGCGTTGCAACAAGCGCATCAATCGCGCGCGGGATTCTTCGCGCAAGGCGTGGATTTTGGGACTGTCTTTCCAAAGCATCAGCCGGTCTTTGACGGCATCACTGAACTGCTCGCTCAAAGTTTCCAGCTCGGTGTGTTCTGGGGCTGCCATTTTGCCGCCACAGGCTTTACCCGCGCAATGGGGCGAGGCGCGATCGCCACCCAACAGCACATCGAACTCCTGCGCCACCCGCTCGCGGTGCGCGTCCAAGTCTTTCAGAAAACCACAGGTGTCGGGGTAGCCCAGCGTCTGGGCGATCCAGAACAAGTCGTCGTCCCGGGTTGGCAGGACGTGGGTTTGCTGATCGTCCAAGTACTGAATGCGGTGCTCTACACGCCGTAAAAACACATACGCAGCGCTCAGCGCCTGGGCTGTTTGCAAAGACATCAAGCCCGCTTTGGCAACGCGTTGCAAGGCATCTAAAGTGGGGCGTGTGCGCAATTCTGGGAACTGCCCGCCACGCACCACTTGCAGCAATTGCACCGTGAATTCAATTTCGCGAATGCCGCCTCGGGAAAGCTTGACATCATTGGCCCGCTCCGGGTGACCGGCGCTGCGCTTGGCAGCATGGTCGCGAATTTGTTGGTGCAAGGTACGCAAGGACTCGAACACGTTGTAGTCAAGGTATTTGCGAAAGACAAAGGGCAATACCACTTGCCGCATCGCCTGAGTAGAACCGTTGACGAGGGCGCTGCGGGGGGCAACC
>Ga0114963_10001287_pt1 | contig 17330 bp, 14 predicted proteins | sample C_131016_EF_Meta_FD_87019 | JGI IMG/M metagenome (GOLD analysis project Ga0114963, IMG submission 87019) | Freshwater microbial communities from Lake Croche, Canada to study carbon cycling - C_131016_EF_MetaG | ecosystem: Environmental > Aquatic > Freshwater > Lake | place: Lake Croche, Canada...
CTGTTGTTGCCGGTGGTTTGTGTCACGTTGTGGTGGCGCGGGAGGCGGCATCCGGGGCGGCGCGTGGATCTACGCGAACGCCTGGGTCGCTCTGCGGTGGTGAGGGCGCGCGGGCGAGCCCCGATCTGGATACACGCGGTGTCGGTCGGTGAAGTGCAGGCCGCCGCGCAGCTCATCACCCTGTTGGCGGCGCGCGATCCGCAGCAGCCGCTGCTGCTGACCATGGCCACCGCAACCGGCCGGGAGCGGGCGGCCAGCTTGTACGCAGCCTTGCTGACCGCTCAGGGCGATGGCCTGCCGCTGCTGCAGTTGCGCTACGCGCCCTTCGATCTGCCGGGTGCGGTCGCGCGGTTTCTAAACGAGGTACAGCCCTGCCTGGGGCTCATCCTGGAGGCCGAGCTCTGGCCCAATCTATTGCGTGCCTGTGCGCGCCGCGGCCTACCCGTCGCCTTGGTCAGCGCCCGCCTGTCAGCCCGCTCACAGCGCCGCTATCGCAGTTTCGCCCCGGCCCTGCTGCTGCGCAGCCTGCGCGGCTTGGCGCTGATCGCAACGCAGACCGCCGCTGACGCGCAGCGGTTTATCGAACTCGGTGCGCCCGCCGAGCGGGTGCAGGTAGCCGGCAATCTGAAGTTTGATCTGCAACGGCCAGTCGATTTACAGCAGCAGGCGGCGCGGCTGCGCCAACGCTGCGTGGGCGAGCGACGGCTGTGGGTGGCGGGCAGTACCCATGCCGGTGAGGACGAACAACTGCTTGCCGCGCATCGCGCGCTGTGTGAGTCAGCTGTCTTGCAGGCGCCGTTGCTGGTGCTGGCGCCGCGTCATCCCGAGCGCTTCGCTGCCGTCGCACAATTGCTCGAACGGTCAGGGTTGGACTTTGTCCGCTACAGCGATCCACAGCAGGCTGCGGTGGCGCACGGCGCGCAGGTGCTGCTGCTGGATACGCTGGGTGATCTGATGGCGTTTTACGCCTGCTGCGAAGTGGCCTTTGTAGGTGGCAGTCTGGTGCCGCTAGGGGGGCACAATCTGCTGGAGCCGGCCGCCTTGGGCAAGCCGGTACTCAGTGGTCCGGCCTATTTCAGCGCACCGGAAGCGGCCCGCCTGCTGTTGGACTGCGGCGCCCTGCAAGTGGTAGCCGATGCGGCGGCTTTGGCAGCCGCTCTGCGCCAGTGTTTTGCCGACCCGCAGGCGGCCAGTCTGCGCGGCGCAGCCGGCTTGGCTGTGATTGAGGCTAACCGGGGTTCTGCGGCGCGGACCGTGGCATTGCTGCAAGCCCAGCGCCTCTTGCCGGCTAAAGAAACTCCAGCCGGTTAACCGACTCGCGGTTTAAGGCGAGGGCGGCGGCGTATCAGCGGCCGAGGTGTTGGTCGTCACGGTCAACCAGCGGTTGATCTCTTCTAGCGTCGCGCGGTCGATGTCGCCCGAGGCCAGACGCAGTTGCACCAAGCTGTTGAGATAGCTGTAGCGGCTCTGCGAGTAGTTGGTCTGCGCGGCGATCAGCAGGCGGCGTGAGTCCAAAAGCTCGACCGCTGTACGTGTACCGACCTCATAGCCGGCTTCGGTGGCCTTGAGCGCTGTCTGGCTGGAAGACAAGGCCTGCTTGAGCGCCTGTACCTGAGAGATGCCGCTGTTGACTGCCTGAAACGAATCGCGGGCCAGACGCTCGGTCTCGCGCGAGCTGCGCTCGAGACGCTCTTTGGCTGCGATCCAGGAGTACTGGGTCTGCCGCACGCGCGACTGCGTTGCACCGCCGCTGTAAATCGGCACGGTGACCTGCAGCGCGATCGACTTGCCGTAGCCTTCCGATTCGGTGGGCAGCGGGAAGCTGGTGGTGGGCACGGTGCGTGTCGTGTCGGTTTTGGAATAGGTGCGACCGGCCACCAGGTCGATGGTCGGCAGGTGTCCGCTGAAAGCGACGCCCACCTGGTCACGGGCGATGTCGGCAGCCATGCGGCTGGAGAGCAACGTGGCATTCTGGTCCATCGAAATCTTGACCCACTCTTCTTCGCTGGCCGGCGCCGGCGTCAGCAAGGGCATGGTGTCGGCGGGCTTGTTCAGCACGTCATATTTTTCGCCGACGGTAGCGCGCAGCACTTCCTGGGCATTGGCCAGGCTGCGCTTGGCGACGATGACCGAAGCGCGTGAACTGTCACGGGCGGCGCGGGCATCCTGCACGTCGGTGATGGCGATCAGACCGACTTCAAAGCGCTTTTCGGCTTGTTCGAGCTGGCGCTGGAAGGCATCGCGGGCGGCCATCTGCGCTTCGACCACGTCCTGTGCCGAGAGCACGGCGAAGTATTGCGTCGCAACGCGCTGCGCCAAGGCTTGGCGGGCGACCAGGTAGTTGGCTTCGGCCTGGGCCACCGTGTGACTGGCGGCCTTGAGGTTCACCCAGTTGGCCCAGGAGAACAGGTTCTGGCGCAGGTTCAGACCCCAGTTGGTGGTGTCTGAGGTGCTGGAGCCTGTGGTGTTGATCTGCTGGGTGGTGTTGTTGGTCAGTACGTTGGTGGTGGAACCGGTAGTGTCTGACCAGGACCGGCTGCGGTTACCGGTGCCACTGAATTGCGGCAGCAGGTTGGCCAGCGCTTGAGGCCTGGCTTCCATGGCCGCCATGCGGGTGGCCTCCGCCTCGCGGATCTGCGGGTCGTTGAGCAGGGCCCGGTCGTAGACGGCCAGAAGGTCTTCGCCATGGGCAATGCCGCCGGTGAGGCAGAGCAGGGATACGAGCAGCGGTCCGCGATTCATGATGCTCCAGAAGTCTTTTTGCGCCAGTGGTAAGAGCATGGCAGCAGCCAGCAAGTTCCCGGCCGGCGCAGCTTTTTAGAAATGGAAGGGATTGGCGGGGCGCGCGTTAAGCAGCGGGTCGAGCACGGTCTCAAACAAGCTCTGCTCTTGGCGCTGACCTTGGGCGTCCAGCTGGATCAGGCGCGCGTCCATGGCCGCACCGGTGCCGACTACGACGAACAAGCGGCCACCAGGCCTTAAGGCCGCCTCATAGGACGGGTCGTAGACTGGCAGCGAAGCGGTGACCACGATCACATCATGGGGCGGGGCGCTGGCCAGCAGTTCGGTCGCGTCGCCATGCGTCAGGGCGACATTGCTTATGCCAGCCGCGCTGAGATTAATGCGGGCCTGCGCGGCGATATCGGCATGGATTTCGATGCTGCTGACGATGGCACCCTGCAGGCTGAAGCAGGCCGACAGAAAACCTGAGCCAGTGCCCACTTCGAGCAGGGTCTGGCCGGGCTTGACGGTCACGGCCTGAATGATGCGGCCGACGATGCTCGGCGACAGCATATGCTGGCCATGGCCCAGCGGCAGCGGCAGATCGGCGTAGGCTGTATCGCGGTAGGCTGCCGGAACAAAATGTTCACGCGGCAGGCGGCGTAAAAGGTCGAGAATGGTGTCATCGAGCACATCCCAGGCGCGGATCTGCTGGGAAACCATCTGTTCGCGGGCGTAATTGGTGGCCGGCAGGCTGGACATTCGCTGAATTCCGGGACTCGGTTGGCGGTCTGTAAACGCAGGACGCGGCAAGGTAAGGCTTTTCGCCGCCCCTGCCAAGTCAGGATATCAGCATACTGATGGTCGGGGCGGAAGATGTCAGGGCTTGAAATGTCGCAGCGACAGGATGACGGCACACTTTGGACATGAACTCACTACCTGCTGTGACGGCCTTGGTGTTCGCCTTGATCGCGGCGACGCTGCTGCTGGTCTGTTTGCGCCTGCGCGCGGCCTTGCGGGTGGCCGAGGCGGCTGCGCCCATCGAAGTGCTGCAACCGGCCGATCTGCTGCGCGCGGCGCCACCAGCTGTCGCCGAACCGGTCGTGGCAAACACACCGGACCTGTTCCAAGAGGTGGGCGATCGCGTGCACGAAATCGTTGTCGTGCAGGGTCAAACCATTTTGTATGCCAATCCGCAATTTGCCGCCTTGATCGGGGCCGAACGCGAGGCCTTGATCGGCACCCGTCTGCACGAGTTGGTGGAGGGCGAACAGCAGCAGTCGGTCGCCGAGAATCTGCGCCAGCGGCTGTTGGGCGCGGAAGTCCCCGAGCGGTATGAAATCGATTTGATCGGTCGCCAGGGCCAGATGACGCGCCTGGAGATCGCCACCAAACCGGTGCAGTTTGCCGGCCAATCGGCCCTGCTGATCACCGGCGTGGAGGTCATCCCCACGCAGTCGGTGCGCACCTTGTCCGGCGGCATGCCCGAATCGCTGCGTTCGCGTGCCCGCAACACCCTCGACTGCTTGGGCGAGGCGCTGCTGACCACCGACACGGCAGGTCGTATCGACTATGCCAACCCGGCGGCCTGTCAGTTGTTGGGCGCTGACCTGCGCGACTTGCGGGGCGCGACGCTGGGCGCGGTGCTGAGCCTGGTGGACGACACCGACCGCAAGCTGCTGGCAGACCCGGTGGACCTGGCGTTGCACAGCGGCGGCGGCACCAAGCTTGTGCGCCGTGCCGTGCTACTGGCCCATGCCACCGGCAGCGAGCGATCCATCGAATTGTCGGCCTCACCCATACGCGGCCGGGATAACGCCTCTGAAGAAGTGACCGGCGTCGTGCTGTTGTTGCACGACGTGACTGAAGTGCGCGGTCTGGCGCGGCAGATGTCCTATCAGGCGACGCATGACGCCTTGACCGGTCTGGTGAACCGCGCTGAGTTTGAGCAGCGTTTGGGAGTCACCTTGCAGAGCGCCCACCGCGGCGAGGTGGCGCACGTGCTGTGCTACATCGACCTCGATCATTTTAAGGCGGTCAACGATAACGGCGGTCACCTGGCCGGTGACAGCATGTTGCGCGAGGTGTCCAAGTTGATGCGCCAGACGGTGCGCGATTCGGACACCGTGGCGCGCTTGGGTGGTGATGAGTTTGCGCTGCTGCTGGTGGGCTGCCCGCTGGAAAAAGGCCGGCAGATCGCCGATGACCTGGTGCGCACCATCGCTGACTTCCGCTTTGTCTGGAAGGACCGCATCTTCACCATCGGGGCCAGTGTCGGTCTGGTCGAATTGGCGCGCGACAGCGGCACCCTCGAGGAAGCCTTGGCCGCGGCCGACTCGGCCTGCTATGTCGCCAAGAAGCAGGGCAGCGGTCATGTGGCCGTCTACTCGGCACGTGATGAAGTGGTGGCGCGGCAAAGCGGCGAGATCCAATGGCTGCAGACTTTGCAGACGGCTATCCGTGACAACCTGTTCCGGCTGTTCTGTCAGCCCATCGTGGCCGCCTATGGCCATGACGAGGGTGGCCCGGCCATGGAAGTGCTGGTGCGCTTGGCCGATATCGACGGCCGCGAAGTACCGCCCTTAGATTTCCTGCGGGCTGCTGAACGCTACCGTTTGATGAGCCTCATCGACCGCTGGGTGGTGCAGAACACGCTGACCGCGCTGGGCCGCGGGCTTATCGAATTGCCGCCCACACGCAGTCTGGCCATTAACATTTCCGCGCAGACGCTCATCGATGCGCAGTTTCTCGAGTTCGTGGTCGACTGTTTCGATCGTACCGGTGTGAACCCGGCGCAGGTCTGCTTCGAATTGCCTGAGGCCGCCGTGGTCGCCAACATCGATCATGCGCGCCGCTTTGTCGGCGTGTTGCACGGCTTGGGCAGTCAGTTCGCCTTGGATGATTTCGGCAGCAACCTGGGTTCGTTCTCGAACCTCAAAAACCTGCCCATCGACTACCTGAAGATCGATGGCTCGTTCATGCGCAATCTGGCGCGCGACAGCGTCAATCAGGCCATGGTCACAGCCATGGTCAAACTGGCCCGTACGCTGAACTTCAAGGTGATTGCCGAGCAAGTCGAAGATGCCGCAATCCTGGAGATGGCGCGCAGCATGGGTATCGACTTCATGCAGGGTTATGCGGTGGGCCGTCCGCGGCCCTTGTCGCTGGCCGCCTAGAAATAGACGGCGTCAAACTCGGCCAGGGTCGCGCCGCCGACATCCAGCAGCCACAGGTGATCGCCCTGTATGCGCCAGCCGCCGGTTTTGCTCAATGCATTGAGCAGCGCCTGTTCCTGTTCCATGCCTTCCAGGCAGGCTTTGCGAGTGGCCACGACGCCGGTAAAGGTGAGCGTGCTACCGGCCACCACATATTGGCCGGTGAGCGCGTTGCAACCGCCCGAACCGGTTAAACGCTGACCGTCCAGGTGCAGCGTGATCTGGGCTTCGCGCTGCTGGCCGCCCGGTGCAGTGGCAACAGCGTTGCCGATGCGGCCGAGCTTCCAATAGGTGTTGGTGACAGGCGCGTCCGGCACTGCCGGTGTTTTGCTGGTGGCACAGGCCACCAGCAAACCGGCCAGCAGAACTACCGGCAGCGCCCTGGGCATCACAGCAGCGGCACCAGCAACAGGGCGACGATGTTGATGATCTTGATCAACGGATTGATCGCCGGGCCGGCGGTGTCCTTGTAGGGGTCGCCGACCGTGTCACCGGTCACTGCAGCCTTGTGAGTGTCGGAACCCTTGCCGCCGAAGTGACCTTCCTCGATGTACTTCTTGGCGTTGTCCCAAGCACCACCGCCGGTGCACATCGAAATAGCCACGAACAGGCCGGTGACGATGGTGCCGATCAGCAGGCCGCCCAGCGCACGCACGCCGGCACCCGGACCCATCAGCGCATTCATGCCGAAGGCGACGATCACCGGTACCAGGATGGGCAACAGCGACGGCACGATCATCTCTTTGATGGCCGACTTGGTCAGCAGGTCGACCGCGCGCGAGTAGTCGGGCTTGGCGGTGCCTTCCATGATGCCGGCGATTTCTTTGAACTGCCGGCGCACTTCGACGACCACCGAACCGGCTGCGCGACCCACGGCTTCCATGGCCATGGCGCCGAACAGGTAGGGCACCAGACCACCGATGAACAGGCCGATGATGACGGCCGGATCAGACAGCGAGAACACCTGCAGCTTGCCGGCGGCCTCGAGGTTGTGGGTGTAGTCAGCAAACAGCACCAGCGCAGCCAGACCGGCTGAGCCGATGGCATAGCCCTTGGTCACGGCCTTGGTGGTGTTGCCCACAGCATCCAACGGATCGGTGATGTCACGGATCTTGGCCGGCAGCTCCGACATCTCGGCGATGCCGCCGGCGTTGTCGGTGATGGGGCCATAAGCATCGAGGGCGACGATCATGCCGGTCATCGACAGCATGGCGGTGGCGGCGATGGCGATGCCATACAGACCACCCAGCGTGAACGAACCATAGATGGCCACACACACGGCCAGCACCGGCAGCGCGGTGGACTTCATCGACAGACCCAGGCCGGCGATCATGTTGGTCGCATGGCCGGTCTGTGAGGCCTCGGCCACTTGCCGCACGGGCGAGTATTCGGTGGCGGTGTAGTACTCGGTGATGACGATCATGGCGGCCGTCAGGCCCAGACCGATCAGCGCGCAACCGAACAGCGAGTTCAGGTGTTGCGGCAGGATGGACTGGGTGATGAACCAGAACGCCACGGCCGAGATCAGGCCCGAGACGATGACGCCCTTGTACAGCGCGTTCATGATCTTGCCGCCTTCCGACACCTTGACGAAGAAGGTGCCGATGATCGAGGCGATGATCGACGCTGCACCCAGTGCCAGCGGATAGATGATGGCGGCACTGCCGGCTTCCTTCATGACCAGGCCGCCCAGCAGCATGGTGGCCACCAGCGTTACGGCGTAGGTCTCGAACAGATCGGCTGCCATACCGGCGCAGTCACCGACGTTGTCACCGACGTTGTCAGCGATAACGGCCGGGTTGCGCGGGTCATCTTCAGGAATGCCGGCTTCGACCTTGCCCACCAGATCGGCGCCGACGTCAGCACCCTTGGTGAAGATGCCGCCGCCCAGACGCGCGAAGATCGAGATGAGTGAACCGCCGAAGGCCAGGCCCACCAGCGAGTGCAGCGCCTTGTCGTCACCGATGATCGGCACCATAACGGCGTAGTAGCCGGCGACACCGATGAGGCCCAGGCCCACCACCAGCATGCCGGTGATGGCGCCGCCCTTGAAGGCGACCTGCAGGGCGGCGTTGAGGCCGTTGTTGGCTGCCTCGGCGGTACGCACGTTGGCGCGCACCGAGATGTTCATGCCGATGAAGCCGGTCAGGCCCGACAGGATGGCGCCGACGGCGAAACCACCGGCTGTGGCCCAGTCCAGTGCCAAGCCCAGCACGATCATCAGCACCACGCCGACGATGGTGATGGTCTGATATTGGCGATTGAGGTAAGCCTTGGCGCCGGCCTGAATGGCAGCGGCGATCTCTTGCATACGCGCGTTACCGGCGGGCAGCTTGAGGATGGAGAGCATCGAAACGATGCCGTAGAGAACGGCCACGGCGCCAGCGGCGACCGCGATCCAAAGCCAGTTAGTCACGTCCATCTGCAAAGATCTCCCCAAAGCCAAGCTGAATAGTTTGTTTCGTGCCGCAGTGTGTCGAAACACAAGGGCGGCGGACTATAGTCAGAAAGGCCGGCCGATTGCCAGATGCCAGCCGGAAAGCTCGCCGGCAATACGATACGAGAAGCCCAGTGCCGGAACTGCCGCGCCCAGCAGTTGTGGCGCCGGTGACAGACCGACACTGAAGCCGACCTCGCCTTGCCAGCGGTCGGCCTTACGCCCTGTGAGGATGGACAGCGGCGGGTCGAGATAAGTGTCGAGCAGCGCGAACGGGGCGATGCGCAGTTGCCGGTTGTGCCAGGTGAGGCCGGTGTCCCGGTCTATTTCGACGCCGTTGCGCCAGCGCAGGAACTGATCGCTGGGCGCTGTGCCACGCATATCGGCCACCGCCAGGTTCAACTCCTGGTGGAAGGTATATTCGAACGCTCGCGGCACGACTTGCCCGTCGGCATTGCGCAGGGCGCCCGGGCGCAGCAGGTCGCTGCGCAGTCCCAGGCCAAAGCTGGCCACATTAGATTGCCGGCCCGAGGTCTTGGTGAAGCCGGCTTTGACGTAGGGCGTCAGCCGCCAGTTGGACGCGACGTCCCAGTCGCCCTCGAGGCCCGGTACGAGGCTGACCGAACCGATGCCGCTGGGCAGATGCAGCAGCAGCACGTCGCTGCTGCGGAAGTCGAGCAGCCCCACGGTCACTGGCAGGGTCAAGCGCCAACCGTCGTGTTGCAGCGCGAACGGCAGCCGGTAGATCTGCAGCGCCCGGCCGTTGATCTCGTAGATGCCGGAACCCAGCTCAGAGGCGAAGGCATAGCTGGCCGTCACGCGATCGACGTCAGTGGCCAGCGCAGTGCCCGGCTCGGCCTGTGCTGTGCAGCCTAGCCCGCACAGCACGACCACAGGCGACGCCGCCAGCAAAGCCCTGGCAAACATCAGCGCGCTAGATCGTGTACGTGGTCTTGAGTTTGCGCCGCACCGACTTGCCTTTGATGCGCACATAGTCGGGCAGTCCGTTTTTGTAGGGCGGGTAGTCTTCACCGGCGATCAGCGGTTCGAGGTAGCGGCGGCAAGCTGCGGTGATGCCGAAGCCATCTGCCGTAATAAAGTTGCGCGGCACGGTCTTTTCGACATTGGCGACGGCCGACAAGGGCACGGCCTCGATGGTCCAGCGGTAGGGCTTGGACGACTTGCGGATGATCGCCGGCATGACGGCGTTTTGCCCGGCCACGGCAAATTGCACGGCGGCCTTACCCACGGCATAGGCTTGTTCGACGTCGACCTTCGAGGCGATATGCCGCGCGGCGCGCTGCAGGTAATCGGCCACGGCCCAGTGGTATTTGTAGCCCAGTTGTTCTTTGACCAGGTTGGCCACCACCGGTCCCACGCCGCCCAGTTGCGCATGCCCGAAGGCATCGCGGCTGCCGGCTTCGGCCAGAAAGCGACCGTCGGCATAGTGCGTGCCCTCAGACACCACGATGACGCAATAGCCATTGCGCTCGACACTGTCTTTGACCTTTGCCAGGAACGCGGCTTGGTCGAAGGCGATCTCGGGAAACAGGATGACCTGCGGCGGATCACCGGCCTTGTTGCCGGCCAGGCCGCCTGCGGCAGCGATCCAGCCGGCATGCCGGCCCATGACCTCCAGCACAAACACTTTGGTGGAGGTGCGCGCCATCGAGGCGACATCCAGCGCCGCTTCACGCGTTGAGACGGCGATGTACTTGGCCACTGAGCCGAAGCCCGGGCAGCAGTCGGTCAGCGGCAGATCGTTGTCGACGGTCTTGGGGATGCCCACGCAGGTGATCGGATAGCCCAGTGCCTCGCCGATCTGCGACACCTTGAGTGCGGTGTCCATCGAATCGTTGCCGCCGTTGTAGAAGAAGTAGCCGATGTCATGGGCGCGGAACACTTCGATGAGCCGCTCGTATTCGGCGCGGTTCTGCTCCAGACCCTTGAGCTTGAAGCGCGCCGATCCGAAAGCCCCCGAGGGCGTGTGCCGCAGCGCCTTGATGGTGGCCGGCGACTCGAGGCTGGTGTCGATCAGATCTTCCGTGAGCGCGCCGATGATGCCGTGACGGCCGGCATAGACCTTGCCGATGTGGCGCGGATAGCGGCGTGCCGTTTCGATGACGCCTGCGGCCGAGGCGTTGATGACGGCGGTCACCCCGCCGGACTGGGCATAAAAGGCATTGCGCGGACGGTTTGGGGTTTTCATCGGTCTGGAGGCTCCGGAGGAGGGTTGGTTTGACCCATTAGAGGCGTATCGGTACTGTGCCAGAAGGTTGCGTGTAGCGACCACAACGATAATGGGAAGGGATCAGCGATCATGCGCATTGTTCTTCTGGGAGCCCCGGGCTCTGGTAAAGGCACCCAATCACAGCGCCTCGTGCAGCGTTTCGGAATTCCGCAGGTGTCCACAGGTGACCTGCTGCGTTCGGCGGTGGCCCGTGGCACGGCCTTGGGTCTGGCGGCCAAGGACGCCATGCAGGCCGGCAAGTTGGTGGACGATGCCATTGTCCTGGGCATGGTCCGCGAGCGTCTGGCCGAGCCGGATGCGGTCAACGGCTACATCCTCGACGGCTTCCCTCGCAATCTGGTGCAGGCGGCTGCGCTGGACGACATGCTGACCGCTATCGGCAAGCCGCTGACCGGCGTGGTGCTGATGGAAGTCAATTACACCGAGCTGGGCCGGCGCATTGCCGGCCGGCGCAGCTGCCCCAAGTGCGGCGGCATCTTTAATGTGCATTCGCTGCCGCCGGCGGTCGAACTGCATTGCCCCAACTGTGCTGATGCGCCGGTGCTGTTCCAGCGTCCCGACGACAACGAGAGCACCGTGGCCAACCGGCTGCGCGTCTATGACGAGCAGACCCGTCCGCTGGTCGAGTACTACCGCCAGCAGCAGTTGCTGCGCAGCATCGACGCAGAGGGCGAGGTCGATGACGTTACCGCGCTGCTGATCGCGGCGCTGGCCGGTCCGGCGGCCTAAAGCGCCGCCAGCAGCGCGGCGCCGATCACCTCACGGCGCCAGCCGCACAGCGGCGGCGCCTGCGGGTTGCCGCTGGCAACCTGCTCCAGGTCGCGGCGGGTGGCCAGAATCTCGGTGTTGATCTGCAGGCTGTTGGCCACACCCGTGACCACATTGGCCAGTTGCTTGAGGCGTGCTGTGGCCTCCGGGTCAGGCCGGCTACGCCCGGGCAGCGGCGGCAACGCCGCAGGCAGCGCGGCCTGTTGCACCAGCCCGATGATGTGCGGGCCGCTGTGCTCGATGAAGCCGGGCGCCAGCTCGGTCAGCTCTGCCAGCTGCGCCACGGTGCGCGGTGCCCGTTGCACGATGGCCCGCAGGCCGGCGTCGTCCAATATCCACGAGCGGGGCCGGTCGCGGTCCGAGGCGCGTTGTTCGCGCCAGGCGGCCAGCAGCCGCGCCAGCCGCTGCCGGTCGGCGTCCAGGTCGGTGATGCCCTTGAGGCGCTCCCAAGCCCTTTCCGGTGCCACAAACAAGTTGTCGGCGTTATCCAGCGCGCGCATTTCCTCGTCCAGCCAAGCCATCCGGCCGAGCTTGTCGGTCTGCTCGAGTAACAGTTCACGCAGCGGCGCCAGATAGCGCACGTCATCGACGGCATAGACCAGCTGCGCGGCGCTCAACGGCCGCTGGGACCAGTCAGTGCGGGTGTGCGATTTGTCCAGTTCCACGCCCAGCAGGCGCCTGACCAGGTCGGCATAGCCGATCTGCGCAGCCATCCCCACCAGACCCGCAGCCACCTGCGTGTCGAACAGGCCGGCGACCGGGCCCATGGCCGGATAGAGCACCTCTAAATCCTGCCGGGCCGCATGCAAAATCTTGACGGGTTGCCGGGCGGCCAGGGCCGGGCTCAGCAGGGCCAGATGGCGGTTGTCCAGCGGGTCGACCAGCACATAGCGCGCGGGCGTTGCGACCTGCAGCAGGCACAGCTGCGCACGGTAGGTGCGTTCGCGCAGGAATTCGGTGTCCAGGCCGATGACCGGCGCGGCGGCCAGTTCGGCCGCCAGCTCTTGCATTAAAGGCAGGTCGTCGCCGCTGCCGCCGATGGGTTTGATTGCGCTCATCGTCTGTCGGTCCTGCCTGTGTAGAATCGGGTCCCAGAGAAATCGAGAGGTGCCGTGAGCGATAACCCCCCGGCCGGCGTCATGCACCTGACGCGGCTTTATACGCAGATCGCGCTGGCGCGGCGCGGCCCTGAGGAGGTGCCAGCCCTGCCGTGGGTACTGGTCGCCACCGGACTGGCCTATCTGCTGCTCAATCTGCTGCTCAGCACGCTGTTGCCGGCCACGCCCGACGGCACCCTGCCGGTCATTGTGTTCGACAGTGTGCTGCTGCTCGGATCTTACTTTGTTGTGCTGCAGATTGCCGGGCGCCCGGCACGCTGGCGGCAGACGGTTTCGGCTGTGTTGGGCGTGCAGGTGGTGTTGCTGCCGGCCATTGCTTTGGCCACGTCGCTGTTTGCCCAATACAAAGACAATGCCGACCTGCAGCTGCCCGCGGCCATCCCGCTGCTGGTCGTCGGTGTGTGGCTGCTGGTCGTCAATGCCCGCATCCTGCGCGCTGCCACGGACTGGACCTTGGGTCTGTGCTTAGGGCTGGTGTTCGCTCAGGGCCTGCTCAGCCGCCTCATCGAGCTGGCGCTGCTGCCCGGCGCGGCTGCGAGCTGAGGTCCGCCATGCACGTCCACATACTGGGCATCTGCGGCACGTTTATGGGTGGCATCGCGGCCATCGCGCGTGCGGCCGGTCATCGCGTGACCGGTTCCGATCGCAATGTGTACCCGCCGATGAGTACGCAGCTGGCGGCGCTGGGCATCGAGGTCACCCAGGGGTTCGAGGCCGCGCAGCTGTCACCGGCACCCGATGTCGTGGTGGTCGGCAACGTCATGGCTCGCGGCATGCCGGTGGTCGAAGCGCTGCTCGACAGCCACATTCCCTATGCCTCGGGTCCCGAATGGCTGGCGCGCGAGGTGCTGCACGATAAGCACGTGCTGGCGGTGGCCGGCACCCATGGCAAGACCACCACCAGCAGCCTGCTGGCGCATATCCTGGAAGACGCGGGGCTGGCGCCGGGCTTTTTAATCGGTGGCGTGCCGGGCAATTTTCCGGTCAGCGCACGGCTGGGTAGCGGCCGGCATTTCGTCATCGAGGCCGATGAGTACGACACGGCGTTTTTCGACAAGCGCGCCAAGTTCGTGCACTACCGGCCGCGCACGCTCGTGCTTAACAATCTTGAGTTTGACCACGCCGACATCTACCCCGACATCGCCGCCATACAGCGCCAGTTTCACCATCTGCTGCGCATCGTGCCGGGCAGCGGCCAGATCATTTGCCACGCGGGCGATGAACGGCTGGCGCAGGTGCTGGCCATGGGCTGCTGGACGCCGGTGGCCGGATTCGGTCGTGACGCCCAAGCTCCGGCGCGGTGGTCTGCGCAGGGCGCTGCCGCTAGCGATTACGCCAGTTTTACCGTGCTGCACGACGGACAGCCTCAGGGTCAGGTGCACTGGAACCAGTTCGGCGGGCATAACGTCGACAACGCGCTGGCGGCCATCGCTGCGGCGCACCATGCCGGCGTGCCGGTGGCGCAGGCCATTGCGGCACTGGGCCGTTTCGCCGGGGTGCGCCGGCGTATGGAGCTGTCGGGCGTGGCGGGTGGAGTACACGTCTATGACGACTTCGCACATCACCCCACCGCCATCGCCACCACCCTCGAGGGGCTGCGCCGGCGCATCGGCAAGGCCCGGCTCATCGCCGTGCTCGAACCGCGCTCCAACACCATGCGCATGGGCGTGCACAGCCAGACCTTGGCGCCCTCGCTGGCCGGAGCCGATCAGGTGTTTGTGCATGCGCCGGCTGACTTGGGTTGGGATGCCAGCGTCATCACCGCAGCGCTGGGTGAGCGCGCCGTGTTGACCGCAGACATTCCGGCGTTGTTGCAGGCCTTGCTGGCTGCAGCACAGGCCGGCGACCACGTGCTGATCATGAGCAATGGTGGCTTTGGCGGTCTGCACGCCAAGCTGCTGGCCGCGTTGGCAGAACGCCATGACTGAGGCCCTGCAGACTATTCCGCTGTTTCCGCTGGGCGTGGTGCTGTTTCCGGACGGTCCGCTGCCGCTGCGTATTTTCGAGACGCGCTATGTCGATATGGTGCGTTCGTGCCTGCGCGGTGATGCGCCTTTCGGCGTGGTGCAGATCCGCACGCCCGCCGAGACCGGTGGTAGCGCGCAGCTTTATCAGCAGGGTACTTTGGCACGCATCGTCGATTTCAATCCGCTGCCCGATGGCCTGCTGGGCATCACCTGCCGTGGCAGCCAGCGTTTTCAGATTATCGAGACGCAGCGTCAGGCCGATGGCTTGTTGATGGCGCAGGTGAAACTGCTGCCGGCCGATACGGTGCTGGCTTTACCGCCGGACTACGAGCATCTGGCGCGATTGCTGCGCGGTGTTTTGCCGCAGTTGGGTTCGCTGTATGCCGCAGCCGATGCACGCTATGACGACGCCAGTTGGGTGTCCTGCCGGCTGGCCGAGATATTGCCGTTAGAACCACCGCTGAAGCAGCAGCTGCTCGAGTGCACCGATCCGCTGCAGCGCCTGGAGCAGTTGCTGCCCTGGCTGGAGCGTGAAGAGGACGAGTCTGACGGCGAGCCGGACGACAGCGCGACTTAAGCTGCGGCGGACGCCGGCGCCGGTGCCCGCTGCGGATGCTGGCGCTGGTAATAACGCAGCACGGGAATGGCCGCCAGCAGTGTCCACGCCAGCGTCAACCAACCCACGAAGCCATCGTGTTCACTCAGCAGCCAACCGGCTGCAGCGTGCTCGTCGCGTTCGCTGATGCGCAGCGTGACCAGCATCAGCGTCACCCAGCCGGCGTGCAGGCCGATACCCGCGGCGATGTTGCCGGTCTGCCGCCTTACCCAGGCCAGCAGCACGCCCACGGCGGTCAAACACAGATAGGCGTCGGCCATCTGCGCCGGTGCGGCAAAGGCGCGTAACGAACCCAGCACCAGATCGACGCCGCTGCCCGGTCCCACATCGGCGGGCAGGATGGTAAAGCGCGCGAAGAAATGCGTCGCGGCATAGAGCAGGGACGTGCTGATAACGGCCGGCAAGGCCCCGGACTCCCGCGTCACAGCGCTGTACATGGCGCCGCGCAAAAAACTCTCTTCGATTAGCGCCACCACCAGCCCGCTGGTCAGCCCGCTGAGCAGCAGCTTCAGCAGCAGCAGTGCATTCAGGTCGACGTTGAGACGGCGTAGTCCGGTCGCCAGCATCAGCAGCGTCAGCGGCAGCATGAACGCCAGGCCCAGCAGCAGCCCCACGCCAAGCTGGCGCAGCCACGGTCGCAGCGCGCCGCCGTAACCCATGTCCTGGCGGTTGTTGAGGCGCAGCCAGCGCGCCAGCAGCCACAGTCCTGCGGCCAGGCCGACCATGGCCAATCGATTGCCGACGCGATGAAACGGCACCGTGCCTAGCAGGCTGACCAGATGCCAGGCGGCCGGCGTCGCCAGCGCCACCAGACCCAAAGCAGCGGCGAACAGGGCCAGAAAAGCGAGTAGGGCGCGCATCAGTCGCAGTGTACCCAGACCACGCGGGTGTCGATCTGTCCGTCGGCTTGCAGCTGCAACACCCGGTAGGCCGGCGGCAGGTCGTCCAGTGCGAACTCGGCCGAGCGCGGCCGGAACTGGGCGCAGGTTGACGGTGTGCCCAGCAGGCGCAAGCGGCCTGCAGTTGCGTCATAAACCTGATGCGCATGCCCGAACACCACACCGCGCACGCAATCGTGAGCGTGCAGCAGCGCCAGCAGCGCCGCCCCATCGAGCAGGCCGATCTCATCGAGCCAGGCGCTGCCCAGCGGCAGCGGCGGGTGGTGCAGCACGATCAGCACGTGGCGGTCAGCGGCTTGTCGCAGTTGCTCTGCCAGTGCCGCCAGCGCGGCCGCACCGAGCCCGCCGTGCGCCTGACCGGCGACGCTGCTATCCAGCAGCATAATCCGCCAGCGGCCTGCATCGTGCTGACCGCCGACCTGAAAGGGCGCCTGCTGCAAGCTCGTCGCCAAAACCTGTGGCAGATCGTGGTTGCCCGGGATGCACAGCACCGGTTTGCCCAGCGGCGCCAGCAGCGGCGGCAGATGCGCATAGGCGGCGGGCTGGTCCTGCACCAGGTCGCCGCTGAGCACGACAGCGTCGGCTGCGGCCAGATCGGCTGCGGCCGCACTCAGCGTCGCTCGCAACGAGGCCAGCGTGGCCACACCTTTGAGGCAGCCCTCAGGGTCTGCCAGCAGGTGCAGATCGGTGAATTGGACGAGTTGAACGGTGTTGGTGCTCACACTCACATAATGCCTTGCCGGGCAAGCCGGGCACACGGATTTGCCGTTAGCGGCCGCGAGTATGAAAATGGACGGCTTTCCAACTTGCGCGAGTGATCTTCACCTCATGCCATCTCATCAGCAGTTAGCCAATGCCATCCGAGCCCTGTCCATGGACGCTGTCCAGCAGGCCAATTCCGGGCACCCCGGTGCCCCCATGGGCATGGCCGACATTGCCGAAGTGCTGTGGCGCGGCTTTATGCGCCACAACCCCGCTGACCCGACCTGGGTCAACCGTGATCGCTTTGTACTGTCTAACGGCCATGCGTCGATGCTGCTGTACTCGGTGCTGCACCTGAGCGGCTATCCGCTGTCCATCGATGATCTGCGGGCTTTCCGGCAACTGGGCTCGCACACCGCCGGCCATCCCGAGCACGCGCCGCATCTGGGCATCGAGACCACCACCGGCCCGTTGGGTCAGGGCATCGCCAACGCAGTGGGTATGGCGCTGGCCGAAAAGCTGCTGGCTGCGCACTTCAACCGCGATGACGTGACCGTTGTCGATCACCGCACCTGGGCGTTTGTCGGTGATGGTTGCCTGATGGAAGGCATCTCGCACGAGGCCTGTTCGCTGGCC
>Ga0114963_10001289_pt1 | contig 17318 bp, 18 predicted proteins | sample C_131016_EF_Meta_FD_87019 | JGI IMG/M metagenome (GOLD analysis project Ga0114963, IMG submission 87019) | Freshwater microbial communities from Lake Croche, Canada to study carbon cycling - C_131016_EF_MetaG | ecosystem: Environmental > Aquatic > Freshwater > Lake | place: Lake Croche, Canada...
CGATCAACTCGGGGATCAAGAAGTTCAGGTCGGTATAGCCCTGGCCGTGCGCATGGCTGGGCATGTTCACAGGCATGCCGTCGAGAAAGGTTGCAAAGTCGGTGCCGTGGTCCAGATTGAAACCGCGCAGAACATACTGATTCGCTTTGCCGTCGCCCGCATGCTGGGTCACGATCAAGCCCGGCACCATCTCCAGCACCTCGCCTGGGCGCAGCAACGGCACGCTGGCCAAGCGCGAGCCGTTGACCACGCCTTCGCTGCCCGCGCTGGCCAAGCCCGTCAGCGCATCGGCTGGGACGCGCACTTCGATGCTGGGCAATGCCGCGACCGGCTCGGCGGCCCAGGCGCCGTGGATGCCAAGCCCACCCCAGGCCAGCACCGCTCTCCAATGGCGTGGGCGCAATGGCCAGTGCATGGGCTGTTTCTCGCGCTGGCCCAGTTTCAGGCTGAAATGCCCAAGCGCCACAGCGAGGTCAGCTCGGCCGAGCGGGCGGCGTGCAGGGGGTCTTCTTTGTCCATGGCTTTGGCGTGGGTGGGGCGAATGTCGTCGCGGCCCAGCACGTTCAGGCCCGCTTGGGTGATCCAGCCCAGCAGCTCCTCGCGGGTGCGCAAGCCCAGGTGTTCGGCCAGGTCTGACAGGATCAGCCAGGCTTGGCCGTCGGGCGTCAGGTGGGCACCCACGCCACGCAAAAAGCCGCGCAGCATCTGGCTGTTTTCGTCGTAGATGGCGTGTTCAATCGGCGCATTGGCGCGCGCGGGCACCCAAGGGGGATTGCAAACAATGAGCGGGGCTTGGCCCTCGGGGAATAAATCGGTTTGCAGCAGCTGCACTTTGGGCAGCGCGCCCAGCCGATCTAAGTTCTCGCGTGCGCAGACCAGGGCGCGCGGGTCGTTGTCGGTGGCAACGATGCGCTTGACGCCGCGCCGTGACAGCATGGCCGACAACACGCCCGAGCCCACACCGATGTCAAAGGCCAGCGAAAAGTCGGCAGGCAAGGGCGCGTTGGCCACCAGCGCCACGTATTCGCCGCGCACCGGTGAGAACACACCGTAGCTGGGAAAGATGCGGTTGTTCGGCGCACCGCCCAGTGCTTCGACCTCGATGCCTTTTTTGTGCCACTCGTGCGCACCCACCACACCCAGCAATTCGCGCAGCGAGGTGACGGTGTGGGTTTGGCCTTCGACCGGGCCCCAGGCCTCCAAGCAGGCTTGGCGCAGGTCGGGTGCGCGGCGCAAGGGGATGCTGCGGTCGGCATTGAGCTGGATCAGCAGCATCGACAAGGTACGGGCGCGTTGCGATTGGGCTTGGCGGTGTAAATGAAAAGCTTGCTGCGGCGTCACCGGCACAGCTTCATGCGCGCGGGATTTGGCGCGGGCCTTGCCCGGTTTGAGGGGGGCGTTGGCACGCCGCATCATGGCTTGAAGCAGCAAACGCGCGTTTTGAAAATCACCGCGCCACAGCAGGCCCGTGCCTTCGCAGGCCAGGCGGTAGGCCGAGTCGGCGTTCAAGGTGTCGTCGGCCATCACCACGCGCTTGGGGGGCGCCGCGTTGCGCTCGGAGCGCCACAGCGCATGGCATTCATTGCCTTTTTCAATCCAACTCAGGCTGGCAGCGGTGGTGTGGGTTTCGGCGTGAGTCCCCGCATGTTGGGGCGCTTGTTTGGCCGCCTTAGAGTCAGATGCGGGTGTGGAAATAGGGGCTTGATTCATCGTCCCATCATAAGGGCCGCTGGCCGTGGCTAGAATGAATTAACCCCATCCCGCCTATGAACATACTTGCCTCACCGATGCCTGACGACCGCAGCTACAAAATTCCAGAGTCGGTTTTGGTGGTAATTCACACGCCCACCCTGGAGGTGCTGCTGATTCGCCGCACCGATGTCGGCACCTGGCAGTCGGTCACTGGCAGCAAAGACTTTGCGCAAGAAGACTGGCACAGCACCGCGGTGCGTGAGGTCCGAGAAGAAACCGGCATCGATGCCCTGCATGCCGAATGCCGCTTGCAAGACTGGGGCTTGGAAAATGTCTATGAAATTTACCCCGCCTGGCGCTGGCGTTACCACCCGCAAGTCAGTCACAACACCGAGCGCGTATTTGGCCTTTGCGTGCCCACGGCCCAAGCGGTGCAGCTGCACGACAAAGAACACACGGCCTGGCAATGGCTGCCCTGGCGTGAAGCGGCAGACCGTTGTTTTTCGGCCTCTAACGCCGAGGCGATTTTGATGTTGCCACGCTACGTGGCCTGATCAAAGGCATGACCAACGGGCAGCCCCACTCCGCTATGACAAGGCTGCGCATCGCCACCTACAACATCCACAAAGGCGTGCAGGGCCTGGGGCCGGCACGGCGGCTGGAGATTCACAACATCGGCCACGCCATTGAACAATTGGACGCCGACGTCGTTTGCCTGCAAGAGGTGCGCAAAGGCCATCGAAAGGAAGAAAAATACTTCAAGCACTGGCCGCCTTTGCCGCAGGCCGATTTCCTGGCCCCTGAAGGTTATGAGGCGATTTACAAAACCAATGCGGTGACTGCGCACGGCGAGCACGGCAATGCCGTTTTGTCACGCTGGCCGGTGGTGATGCATCAGCACGAAGACATGTCGGATCACCGACTGGAGCAGCGCGGTTTGCTGCATGTGCAGGTGCGGGTGCAAGATCGACCGGTGCATGTGATCGTGGTGCATCTGGGCTTGATTCCGGCCAGTCGGGTAAGGCAGACCGCACAATTGCTGGCGTTCATAGCGCGAGAAATTGAGGCCGATGCGCCGGTTTTGGTGGCTGGCGATTTCAACGATTGGGGCAGCCGTGTAGGCCAGAGCATGCGCGGCGCAGGCTTGATCGAATGGTCGCTGACGCGGGCCTGGACCTTTCCTTCTCGGCTGCCTATGGCACAACTGGACCATGTGTATGCGCGCGGCCTGCGGCCCACCGGGCTGATGGTGCCCCATGGCCGCATTTGGCGGCAGATGTCTGACCACCTGCCCTTGGTGGCAGAGTTTCAGTGGGATTGACCGCCCATGCGCAAAGCCCACAAGACGATTCGCGGCGGCCACCACATCCATTTGCTGGAGGGTGGCCAAGAGTATTTTGCCGCGCTGATGGTGGCGGTGGACGGTGCGCACCACCATGTTCACCTGGAAACTTATATCTTTGATTTTCATGGCGCTGGCGCCGATGTCGCGGAAACCTTGGTGCGTGCTGCGCAGCGCGGTGTGCGCGTGAGGGTGGTGGTGGATGGCGTGGGTTCGCGCGCATTGAGCGAGGATTGGCGTCAGCGCTTGCTGCAAGCCGGCGTGGACTGGCGGGTGTACTCGCCTTTAAATACTTTGGGCCTGTTGATCCCCAGCCGTTGGCGTCGCTTGCACCGCAAATTGTGCGTGGTGGACGGCCGGTTGGCATTTTGTGGCGGCATCAACATTTTGGATGATTGGTACGACCCCGAGCGCGGTGCCTTGGAAAAACCGCGACTGGACTTTGCGGTGAGCGCCACCGGCGCTTTGGTGCAGCAGGTGCAAGACACCACGGCCCAACTGTGGTGGCGTATGCAGGCCGCACGTCAGATGCGCGAGTCTCAGTTCTCCCAGGCTTACAGCGCATTCAAAACCGCAGGCGTGAACCTGCCCTGGACCGAGTCCGACCCGCCAACCAAGGCACCCGCCAAAATGGCTCGCGCGGGTCTGCTGCTGCGCGACAACTGGTTGCACCGCCGCCAGATTGAAAAAGCCTATTGCAAAGCCATTGGTTTGGCGCGCCAAGACATAGTGATTGCCAATGCGTATTTTGTACCTGGCCGCAAAGTGCGGCGTGCCCTGATTCATGCAGCACAAAGAGGCGTTCGGGTGCGCTTGCTGCTGCAGGGACGTTACGAGTATTTCATGCAATACCACGCGGTACGACCGGTGTACGGCGCTTTGTTGGCGGCCGGTGTGGAAATACATGAATACAACGCCAGTTTCTTGCACGCCAAAGTCGCCGTGATGGACGCTCACCACGACCGCCCATGGGCCACGGTAGGGTCCTCTAATTTGGATCCCATCAGTTTGCTGATGGCACGTGAAGCCAATGTGGTGGTGGTCGACAGCGCATTTGCGCAGCAATTGCAGGCGCGCTTGGTGCAGGCCATTGAGCAAGACAGTACCGCCATTGCCGCCGCCGCTTTTGCCGGACGACCCCGTTTGCAGCGCGCGCTGGATTGGGCCGCCTATGGCTTGATGCGTCTGGCCTTGTTTTTGACGGGCAAGCGCTACTGAGTCGGGTGGTGCCCGGGCATTGCCCACAAAGCGAGGGATGCTATCGATCGCTGGTACGATGCGAGCCATGTTCAAGAATGCCCTAATGCCATGAAAGCTCCAGAAGTCGACTCTTTGCAAGACCATGGCACGCCCATGTCGGTCAAGATCCGTGAGCGGGTAGTGGCCGCGCGCAAGCGCTACAACGCCAATGACAACATTGCCGACTTCATTCAACCTGGCGAGCTTGAAAAACTGCTCGACGAGGTGACCGAGAAGATGAAGAGCGTGTTGGCCAGCATGGTGATTGACACCGAGCACGACCACAACACCCAAAATACGGCGCGCCGGGTGGCCAAGATGTACCTCCAAGAGGTGTTCAAGGGTCGTTACGTGACAGCGCCCGAGATCACCGAATTTCCCAACGCCGAGCACCTCAATGAGCTGATGATTGTCGGCCCCATCACCGTGCGTAGCGCCTGCAGCCACCACCTGTGCCCGGTGATCGGCAAGATTTGGATTGGCGTGCTGCCCAACGAGCACACCAATGTGATTGGCTTGTCCAAATATGCGCGTTTGGCCGAATGGATCATGGGTCGCCCGCAAATTCAAGAAGAAGCCGTGGTGCAGTTGGCCGACTTGATCCAGCGTAAGACGCAGCCCGATGGTTTGGCTATCGTGATGGAGGCCAGCCACTTTTGCATGGGCTGGCGCGGCGTCAAAGACATGGACAGCAAAATGATCAATTCGGTCATGCGCGGTGCTTTTTTGAAAGACCCGAACCTGCGTCGGGAGTTTTTATCCCTTATTCCCGGAAAGGACTGACCATGTTGGTACGCCTGCTCTATGCCAGCCGCACGGTGGACACCCGCGAGGAGACCATCGAATCCATCCTCAACCAGTCGCGCCAGTTCAACCCAACCAGTGGCATCACGGGCATCTTGTGCTACGGTGGCGGCGTTTTCTTGCAGGCCATTGAGGGCGGTCGCAACGCCGTGAGCGACCTGTATGGCCACATTCAAAAAGATCCGCGTCACAAAGACGTGGTCCTGCTGCACTATGAAGAAATCAGTGAGCGGCGCTTTGGTGGCTGGACCATGGGTCAGGTGGATGCCTCGCGCGTAAACACCAACATCTTGCTCAAATACTCTGAGCGGGCGGAGCTGGATCCTTACAACGTTTCAGGTCAAGTGTCTTTGGCCTTGCTTGAAGAGCTGATGGCCACGGCCTCCATCATCGGCAGGTCCTGACCCCGCCATGTTGATCGGCTGCGACTTCACCAGCAGCCCGAACCGGCGCAAACCGATTGTGTTGGCCCTTGGCGACGCGCAGCCAGGGCAAGTGCGGCTGCAACAACTGCGGACATTCACCAGCTTGCCTGAATTCGGCCAGTGGCTGACCGAGCCGCGGGCCTGGGTCGGCGGTTTTGATTTGCCCTTTGGCTTGCCGCGCGAACTGGTCACCACCTTGGGTTGGCCTTTGAAATGGGCCGATTGCATGCGGCATTACACTGGCTTGAGCCGTGCCGACATTCGCGACCAGTTTGCTGCCTTTTGCAACGCCCGACCCGTGGGCGGTAAATTCGCGCACCGGCAAACCGATGGCCCTGCGGGTTCGAGCCCTTCGATGAAATGGGTCAATCCGCCCGTGGCTTATATGCTCCATGCCGGAGTTCCCTTGCTGCTGGCCGCCAGCGTGTCGATGCCGGGCTTGCACCCGGGCAACCCGGATAAGGTGGCGCTGGAAGCTTATCCGGGCCTGCTGGCGCGCGAAATCTTAGGCCCGCGCAGCTACAAGAGCGACGACAAAGCCAAACAAACACCCGAGCGACTGTTGGCCCGCAAAGACGTGCTCAGCGCGCTGGAGCGAGGCCAGACCCGTTTGAATTTGCGTTTGAAATTGAGCACGTTCTTATCAGAACACCTCGTGCAAGACCCCTGCGGCGACGCCCTGGACGCCACCTTGTGCCTGGTGCAGGCCGCTTGGGCCGCGCACCAGCACCTTCATCACCCCAGCCCTACAGGCTATGGCCTGCCTGACTTCGACCCTCTAGAGGGATGGATCGTCAGCGCTTAAGCCGCTTTCCCCCTCGAAAAATCCTCAGCCCTGACGCGCAACCTGAATGCGGGTTCGTTGCGGCGTGACCTGCCTGAAGTTGTATTCGTCATTGTTTTTGATAAATTTATTTATTTAAATGTACAATTAATATCGCATTTTATTTGAAATGCAATTTAAATTTTTGAGTACTTTGAGAGTGCCTGATTGTGGCTTTCAGCCCAAACCGATGGACGCAGGGTGCTTGCAGAGGGCATAAAGAGGAGGACTTTCGTGAGTTTGTTTGTTTTTTTGTTGCTGTCGTTGGTGATGGCTGTTTCGATCGGATTTTTGACATCTTGGTCAGTGAGCACATGGCTGAAAAAGTCGACTCAAGCTCAATCCAGCGCCCAGCCTTTGCCTGTATCGCAGGCTGTCAAAGCGCACGGCACCCCAAGCTTTGAAGACGACGGGGCGCTGTGATGGCGCAGCTTTTTTTCAAAGCAGGAGCAGGCCTGTGTTTGGCTTGGGCCCTGATGGAAAGTGCTTGCGCACAGTCCTCCGCGACGCAGCAAGAGGAGTTTGTGCCCGACGCCGTCAATGCGCCAGCGGCCTTGGAGGTAGCGCCCTCTTGGATCGAAATGTATGGCGTGCGCTTGAGTGCTGCCACACGCGACGCGATGCGCACAGCCCTGCATGTCCATGGTGTCAAGCCCGTGCGTGAAGATGCACGTTACTGGGTCGATATTTATGACGCCACAGGACTGATCCGAGGGGCCTCGCAGTTTCACCTGGGTTATGTCGCAGCCACACAAAAACTGGCTTTTGCCGAATACACCTTCACCAGCTTCATGGACAGTGCGCACACGCAGCGCATTGTGAATATGGTCAAAGCCAAATATGGCCCGCCTGCCGAAACCGTGGGGCAACAGGCCATGGGGGGCTATACGGCCCGCTGGCGGATGGACGATGGTATGCAAATTCAGGTGGTGCGCGAATGGCCCGAAACCTCGACCTATTTGAAATTCATCAACCCGCTGCTGGAGTTGGACATGAAAGCCGAGCTGGACCAAGAAACAAACGCGCGCCAGAAAGCCAAACTGGCCGAAGGGCCAGTCGCACTTCAGCCGGGTGGGCGGTGAGCGGTGCGGCGGCCTCGCTCAAATGAAGGCAGCGGCCATGTCTGTCGGGTCGTCGCTCAGTTGGGCCAAGGCCTGGATGGCTTGCGTATCGGTTCGGTAAAGGCGCAGATGCGCACTGGGCTGCAATTGCCCGGCTTTGCGCAAGGCATTGAGTACCGGTAATTTGATGCCACTGATGTGCAGCGTGATGCCTTTGCGGATCAGCTGCTGGTGCAATTGGCCAAAGGTCTCCACGCCGGTCACATCGATGCGATTGATCGGATGGGCAAACAGGCACACGTGTCGAATCTGCGGATGATGGGCCAGGTGGTTGACGATGGTGCGTTCAAAGGCGCTGGCCGCCGCAAAGTCGAGTTCGGCATCCATGCGCAAGGCATAGACTTGTGGCGCCAGCGCAGGCAGTTGCAACAAGTGGCGGTCGCGCAAGGAGCCGTCGGGGTGCAGCCCCACTTCGATGATGCGCGGGTGCAAGCGGGTGTGCAAAAAGTGGGACAAGCCCACCACCACCCCTGTCAGAACGCCCCAGTGAATGCGCGGCGCAGTGAACAAGGTGATGGCAAAGGTCACGCCAGCGGTCAAGGTTTCAACCCGGTCGATCTGCCAAAGCCTGAGAAATTGGCGAGGTTGAAAAAGATTCGAGACCGCCACAATCACTGCCGCGGCCATCACCGCCTTGGGCACAAATTGCAAGGCGGGCATGAGCAGCAGCAAAGCCAGTAAGACAATGCCAATCGAAAACACCACGGCCCAACCCGATCGTGCCCCGGCATACAGCAGCAGGGCCGAGCGCGAGAAAGAGGTGCTGGTTGGAAAACTGCCCGACAATGCCGAGGCCAACTTGGCCAGCCCTTGGCTGAACAACTCGGTGTTGTCGTCCCAACGTTTGCCATCACGTTGAGATTCGATGCGGGCGCTGGAGGCAGTTTCTAAAAAGCTGACCAGCGCAATCACCATGGCCGGCACCCATAACTGGTTCAGCACGCTCCAGCCCGGCCATTGGGGCCAGTAAAGAGCAGGCAGGCCCGAGGGCAACAAGCCAATCACGCTGCCGTGCTGTTCATAGCCGATGGCAAAGCCCAGCACCGAGGCCGCGCTCATGACGAGCATGACGCCTGGCCAACGCGGCAGCGACCGGCGCAACCACAGCAGCAGCAGCAAGCTGCCAAGGCCAAACCAGGCAGGCCAAGCGCTGGCCCACGCCGGCCACGTGGCGACGGCGCTGTCCCACGAGGTCACGCCCAGCAAGGCCGGGACCTGTGAGGCCACGATCAGCAAAGCGGCCGCTTGGGTAAAACCCATCATGATGGGCGAGCTGATCAGGTTGATCAGCCAGCCGTAACGGCCCAGTCCCAGCAGCAACTGAATGCCGCCCGAGATCAACGACAACCACACCGCCAAAGACACCCATTGGGCTGAACCCGGCTCGGCCAGCCCGGTGAGGGACGCGCCGATCAGCACACAAGTCAAGGCCGCGGGCCCCACCGACAAGCGGTTGGCGCTGCCAAACAGCACGGCCAACAAAGCAGGCAACAAGCAGGTGTAAAGCCCAGTGACCAAGGGCATGCCGGCCAAACCGGCATAGGCCACGGCCTGCGGGATCATCACCAGGGCCACCGTCAAGCCGGCCACTCCTTCGACGCGTGCCAGCTCGGGTGTCAGCCGAGGCCATTGTTGAAAAGTCAAAAAACGTTGCAATGAAAGCATGGTCGATTGTCGCTGCAGTGGGGCGCGCGGGGCTCAGCGCTGCGGCATGTCCTTGACCGAGTAGCCCAGGCTGATGGTGGCGTCCTGCGGGATGGGGGGCATGCTGGCGTTCCAGGCTTCCCAGAGTTCACGCATCGTGTGCAGTTGTGCGGGCAGGCGGTCGCCCAGATTGGCGCGTTCACGGGCATCGGCGGGAATGTTGAACAGGTAGTCGTGACCGTCCACCCGCAGGTATTTGTAGTCGCCCAGGCGCAAGGCGCGTTGACCGCGGTGGTTCATGCGCCAGTGCATGGGTCGCGCAAAGGTGTGTGCCGGGTCGCGCAGCACTGGGGCCAGCGAGACACCGTCCAGCGGATAGTTCGGGTCGGGCGAGGCACCGCCCAGTGCCATCATCGTCGCCGACCAGTCCATGGTCATGCAATGCTGCGCGCTGAGGCCGCCGGGCGCGATGCCCGCAGGCCAGTGCGCAATCCACGGCACGCGAATGCCGCCCTCGGTCAAGTCCATCTTGCCGCCCACCAAAGGCCAGTTGTCGCTGAAGCGCTCGCCGCCGTTGTCGCTGGTGAAAACGATCAGGGTGTTGGCCAGTTGCCCGGTCTGCTTCAGTGCATCCACCACCCAGCCGATACCTTCGTCCATGTGGTGGATCATGCGCTGGTAGGTGTGGATGTTGCCGCCGTGCAGGTGAAACAGATGGTCTTTGACCTCTTGCGCCAGCGCATGGTCTTCACGTGTTTCCCAGGGCCAGTGCGGCGCGGTGTAGTGCAGGCTTAAGAAGAAGGGGTCGGTGGCCTGCGGCCCCTGCGCCATGCGCTGCACAAAGTCGACCGCGCGGCGCGAAATCAAATCGGTCAAATAGCCTTCGTGCGCTTGTTCTTCCTCGCCCACCCACAGGTCGTGCGCGCCACTCGATGCGCAGTGGGTAAAGTAGTCCACGCCGCCCGCCATGGGGCCAAAAAATTCGTCATAGCCTGATCGCAGCGGACCAAAGGTAGGCGGGTAGCCCAGATGCCATTTGCCGATCAAGGCGGTGCGGTAACCCGCCGCCTTGAGTTGCGAGGGCAGGGTGGGGTGAGCGGTGGGCAAGCCCAAGGTCGTGCTGTGCCGCGCTTTGCTGTTGATGGGCTCCTCGGCCGCGCCGCGTAGGCGGTACTGGTAGCGCGCGGTCATCAAGGCAAAACGGGTGGGCGAGCAGACCGGCGAGTTGGCGTAGCCGTCGGTGAACTTCAGGCCGTCGGCGGCCAGCTGATCGAGCACCGGGGAGACAGCACCGAACTGCGCGTCACGGCCGCCGTAGCAGCCCAGGTCGGCAAAACCCAGGTCGTCGGCGACGATGAAAATGATGTTCGGGCGCGGTGCGCTAGAGGTGTTCATGGCTTTACTCGACTTTCATGCCGGTGGACTGGATGGTGCGGGCATAGCGCTGCGCCAAATCGCTCAAGCGCTTGGACGCATCGGCACCGGTCAGGCCTTCGTAAAACAAATCCATGCTGGCCAATTGGGCTTGGGTGTCGGGGCGTTTCAAGGCCTCGGTAAAGGCTTTTTGCAGCACCTGCACCACCGGCTCCGGCGTGGCGGCGGGCACCATGGCGACGTACAGCACTTCCAGTTCCAAATCTTTCAGGCCCAACTCGCTCACCGTGGGCACCTCCGGCGCTGAGCGTGAACGCTGGCGGCTGGTCACCGCCAGCGGCGTGATCTTGCCGGCCTTGACATGCGGCAGCATGCCGGGCGTGGCCAAGACGCCTGCGTCCACCTCGCCCGACAAGACCGCCAACACGGCGGGCGTGTTGCCTTTGTAAGGCACGTGCTGAATCTGGATGCCTGCTGCGTCCATGAAAATTTCGGCCGCCAAGTGGCCCGGGCTGCCGCTGCCGCCGCTGCTGAAGTTCAGGCCCTTGGTTTTGCCCTGGGCAATCAGGTCCTTCATGCTTTTGAAGCCGGTGCCCGGGTTCGCGCCCACCAACAAGCCCGAAGACACCATCACCATGATGGGTTTGAAGTCGCTGGGCTTGAAAGGCATGCCCTTGTAGATCGACGGATTCACCGTGAAAGCCGTGTCAATGCCAAACAACACCGTGTAGCCATCGGCCGGGCTTTTGGCCACCAGATCAGCGCCAATGTTGCCGCCTGCGCCCGCTTTGTTTTCGGTGACAACAGCTTGTTTGAAGGCTGTGGTGATGGCCTCGCCCACGGTGCGCGCCAAAAAGTCCGATGGCCCGCCGGGGGGGAAGTTGTTAACGAAGCGGATCGCCTTGCTGGGGTAGGGAGCGGTCTGGGCCTGTGCGCTGGGCATGAAAGTGGCCATGCTCAAGGCCATGGCCAAGCCCCAGCTCAGCGCGATTGAAAAGGAGGTGCTGGTGCGGCGAACGAAGTTCATTGGGGCTTGTAATCCAGATATTCAGTCGAGTTGCACGCCGGTGGCCTTGATGGGTTTTTCCCAGCGCGCCAGGTCGGTTTTTTGCGCGGCGGCCAGATCGGTGCCGTTGGAACCAATCGGTTCATAGCCCAGCTTGAGCAGCTTGTCTTTGAGCGCCGGGTCGCGCACCGCCCGCATCATGGCTTTTTCCAAACGGCTGAGTGCCTCGCCCTTGAGTCCAGCGGGGCCGTACATGGCAAACCAGGCGGTGGCCTCCATGTTCACGCCGGACTCTTTGAGGGTCGGCACTTCGGGCACTTGCGGGTCGCGTTGGCCGCCGGTCACGGCGATGATGCGTGCTTTGCCGTTGTGGTGCAACTCAGCGGTTTCAGACACCACATCAAACTTGTAGCCAATGTGGCCGCCCAGCAAGGCGTTGTTGGCCGGCGCGCCGCCTTGAAAGGGAATGTGGTTCAGGCTGATGCCGGTGGATTGCTCCATCATCACCCCCATGAAATGCGGCAAGGTGCCCGCACCCGGCGTGCCATAGCTGGCGTTGGCCGGGTCGCTTTTGGTTTTGGCGACCATCTCGGCCACGGATTTCACATTCGTCGCCGGGCCTGAGACCACGCCAAACTGAAAGCGGGCGATTTGCGAGATCGGCGTGAAGTCCTTCACCGCGTCGTAGTCGAGTTTTTTGTAGACGTGAGGGAACAGCACCATCGGTCCGCTGGGCAGGACGATCACGGTTTGCCCATCGGGCTTGGCGGCTTTCACCGCATTCAGCGCGATGCGCCCGCCCGCGCCGGGTTTGTTATCCACGATGATGGTGGCAAAGTCGTCGCGAATCGCCTCGGCGATCAAGCGCGCCAACACATCGGCCGAGCCGCCGGGCGCAAAGCCGACCAGGATTTTGAGCGGCGGTTTGTCTTGCGCTTGCGCAGCGGGCAGCGCAGCGCACAGGGCTGCGGCCAAACCCGTCAGTTGCAGGGCTCGGCGTGTCAGGGTGAGCGTGAAATTCATGGCGACATCTTTCCGGCTGAGTGGATGAAATGGGGTCAACGCATTGGGGGCAGTTACCCTGAGAATGTAGCTTGCCCTGGGTGGTGAATCCCTGGCCTCATCCCTCCTTGAAAACCCTAGGTTCCACAATGCCCCCGCCGATCATCTCTGAAGCGTTTGCAAACCGAGTCCCCCGCCGACGGGGCCTTTGGCGCTCATTTGAGCTGTTGCACCTGTCGCGCCATCGGCGCTGGGTGCTCGCTTTCGGTGTGTGGGGCTGTAGCACGGTCGTTTTTGCGCAAGCGGTGGCCCATCCAGCCGAGATGCCCCCATGGACCGGCTGGGTCAGCTGGGTGGCCGATGGTGACACCTTGCTGGTGTTGCCCAACCAAGCCCATGAGGCCGTTAAGCTGCGCATTGCGAACATTGATGCGCCAGAGCGCTGTCAAAGCGGTGGCGAGGACGCACGCAATGCCATGATCGACTGGGTCCACCGCAAAACAGTCCAGGTGACGCCGCAAGGCACCGACACCTATGGCCGCGTTTTGGCTCGGGTTGAGATGGATGGGCGTGATGTGGGAGCTGAGATGGTGGCTTCGGGCATGGCCTGGGCCTACAGCTTTCGCACCGGCGCGGGGCCTTATGCCGCTTTAGAACGCCAAGCGCGGCGGCAGAAAAAAGGGGTGTTTGCCCAAGCCCAGCCAATGACGCCCAAGGTGTTCAGGCAATTTCATGGCAGTTGCCAAACGCCTTGAAGACGGTTGAATTTCAAGCCCGCCATCCACTGCAAACTGGGCAATGTGCATCGCGCGCAATGCGCACCTCACGCCAGTCCATGTGGCGCGCATCCAGCATCAGCAGCCGCCCAGCCAGTGCGCTGCCTGCATGGCTGATCAGTTTGAGGGCTTCAGCGGCTTGCACACTGCCGATGATGCCCACCAAAGGCGCAAACACCCCCAGGGTGGCGCAGCGGGTTTCTTCGGGGGCGGGTTCAGGCGGAAACACGCAGGCATAACAAGGGGAACCGGATTGACGCGGGTCAAAGACCGACACCTGCCCGTCCATCCGAATCGCCGCGCCTGACACCAGGGGCTTGGTCTGTTGCATGCAGGCCCGGTTCACCGCCTGCCGGGTGCTGAAGTTGTCGCAACAGTCCAGCACCACATCGGCCTGCGCCACCAGACGCTCCAGCAACGCGGCGTCAGCCCGCTCGGCGATGGCCGATACCCTTACATCCGGATTGATGGCATGAATAGCGGTTTTCGCCGAGTCGACTTTGAGTTGCCCCACGCGATCCCGTGTGTGGGCAATTTGCCGTTGCAAGTTGGTGGCGTCTACCGTGTCATGGTCGACCAAGGTGATGTGACCCACCCCGGCACTGGCCAGGTACAGGGCCACCGGGGAGCCCAGACCCCCTGCACCAATGATCAGGGCATGCGCCGACAAGATACGCTCTTGGCCTTCGATGCCCAACTCGTTAAGCAAGATATGGCGAGAGTAGCGCAGCAGCTGGTCGTCGGTCATGACAGGTCAAAGTCGCTGAAAGACCGCAGAATCAGTTGTCTTTTTTCTCTTCTTTGCGCACCGCCAAGGTTTTGCTCACCAGCACCGGTTGGCCTTTGAGTTGGTTCAAGGCCTGGTTCAGCTGGAAGTCTTTGTCCGATCCAAACTCGGGCGGGCGGCGCTCGGCCACAGGTTTTTTGGACTCTTCTTCCAGGCGCTTCATCGCCGCTTCGCGGGCCTTCTCGCGGTCGGCGTCTTTGATCTCCGCTTCCTTGCCATTGCCCAGGTGTTTTTCTAAATCCGCTTCACGGGTGCGCAGCACGGCAAACGGGCTGCCGTTTTCGGTTTCGTCCACCATCACATCGGGCACGATGCCCTTGGCTTGAATGGAACGGCCATTGGGGGTGTAGTAACGCGCGGTGGTGATTTTCAGCGCCGTGTCTGGGCCCAGTTGGCGCACGGTTTGCACCGAGCCCTTGCCAAAGGTCTGGCTGCCCATGAGGGTGGCGCGCTTGTGATCTTGCAGCGCCCCGGCGACGATCTCGCTGGCCGAAGCCGAGCCTTCGTTGACCAACACCACCAGCGGGATTTTCTTGAAAGCGCCTTGGGTGGCCTGGGTCAAACGCCCGATGGGGTCGTTGCTGGCGCTGCGACGCCAAAATTGCGGTGCAGCTTTGTAGGTGAACTTGCTTTCCTCCAGTTGGCCGTTGGTCGAGACCACCGTCACGTTTTCAGGCAAGAAGGCGGCCGACAAGGCCACAGCCGCGTCGAGCAAACCGCCCGGGTCATTGCGCAAGTCCAGCACCAAGCCTTTGAGCTTGGGGTCTTGCTTGTACATTTCTTCCAGCTTGCGGGAAAAGTCTTCCACCGTGCGCTCTTGGAATTGCGACACCCGAATCCAGCCCAGTCCCGGTTGCACGACTTTGGCTTTGACCGATTGGGTCTTGATCTCTTCGCGCACGATGGTGACGGGGAAGGTGCGGCTTTCTTCTTTGCGCAAGATCATCAGCAACACCTTGGTGTTGGGTTCGCCGCGCATGCGTTTGACCGCTTCATTCAAGGTCAAGCCCTTGACCATGGTGTCATCAATCTTGGTGATCAGGTCGTTGGTTTTCAGGCCTGCGCGGTCCGCGGGCGAACCCTCGATGGGCGAGACCACTTTGACCAAGCCGTCTTCTTGGCTGATTTCGATACCCACACCGACAAACTTGCCGCTCGTGCCTTCGCTGAATTCTTTGTAGCTTTTCTTGTCGAAGTATTGCGAGTGCGGATCCAGGCTGGCCACCATGCCCGAGATGGCTTCAGTGATGAGTTTTTTCTCGTCCACCGGCTCCACATAGTCGCTCTTGACCATGCCAAAAACGGCAGCCAGCTGTTGCAGCTCCTCCAGCGGCAGCGGTGCAAAAGCACCGCGTGCAGCGGTTTGCAGCGACACGGTGGTCAGCGCGCCGGCCATGGCCCCGACGGTGATCCAGCCGGCGATTTTCAGTTTTTGTCCCATAGTCCTTGACCTTTAACGATCCCAATATTCAAACCAATATACACCCAGGCCGCCAGTTGGGCACCGCGCGCGCAAGCCGCAGGCGCATTGCCCTTATTTCAATCCTGAGCAGCCTGGCTTGATCCCTTGCTTTGGCTGGCCACGGCCGCCGCTGCTTGAGCGGCTGCCTCGGCGTCGCCCAGGTAGTAATGGCGAATGGGTTTCAAATGGGCGTCCAGCTCATACACCAGCGGGATGCCATTGGGTATGTTCAAGCCCACGATGTCAGCGTCAGACACCCCGTCCAGGTACTTGATCAAGGCGCGTATCGAGTTGCCGTGCGCCGCCACCACAATGCGCTGGCCCGACAAAATAGCCGGTGCCATGACCTCTTTCCAATAAGGAACCACGCGGCCCACAGTGTCTTTCAGGCATTCCGACAAAGGGGGGTGTGCAGGCGACATGTTGGTGTAGCGCAGGTCGCCGCCTTCATAGCGCGCGTCGTTCAGTTCCAGCGCCGGTGGTGGCACGTCATAGCTGCGGCGCCAGGCCAGCACTTGGGCTTCACCGTATTTTTGGGTCGTCTCAGCTTTGTTCAGGCCTTGCAGGGCGCCGTAGTGGCGCTCGTTCAAATGCCATGTGGTGGTCACTGGCAGCCAATGGCGCTCCATCTCGTCCAGGGTCAACCACAAAGTGCGGATGGCGCGGCGCAAGACGCTGGTGAACGCTCTGTCAAATTCATAGCCTTCGGCTTTGAGCAGACGCCCGGCTTGGCGGGCTTGGGCTTCGCCCGTGGGGGTCAAATCCACATCGGTCCAACCGGTGAAGCGGTTTTCCAAATTCCAGGTGGATTCGCCATGGCGAATCAAGACAATTTTGTACATGTTGCAAGGTCAAATAAATAAACAAAAAAACTTACCAGCCACTCATTTTAGAATCCCCACGTCAGGCCGCGCTTTCAAAGCGCTGCCCATTTTTTCTTTTAAAGGCCTTTTGTGAAATTTTTTCTCGATAACTGGATGCTGCTGGTGATTGCGTTGACTTCGGGGGCGGCGCTTTTGTGGCCGGTTTTGGCTCAAGGCGCGGCTTCGGGCTTGACCACTGCCCAGGCGGTTCAATTGATCAACCGCGAAAAAGCGGTGGTGATTGACGTGTGTGAACCCGAAGAATTTGCCCAAGGCCATGTGGCCGGTGCCAAAAATGTGCCGCTGGCGCAACTCGAAGCTCAATTGCCTAAGTGGGTCAAGAATAAAACCACCCCCGTGGTGATGTTGTGCCAAGCCGGTTCGCGCGCAGCACGCGCTGCAGCCCAAGCCCAAAAATTGGGCTATGCCCAAGCCCAGCCTTTGGCCGGCGGCCTCAAAGCCTGGCGCGAAGCGAGTTTACCCATCGACAAAGCCTGAAGGAGCTTGAACCATGCAACACGTCAAGATGTACACCACCGCCGTTTGCCCTTACTGTATTCGGGCCAAACAAACACTCAAAGCCAAAGGCGTGGCGCAGATCGAAGAAATTCGCATCGACGTTGACGTCGCGCAGCGCGAGCACATGATGCAAATCACCCAGCGCCGCACCGTGCCGCAAATTTTCATTGGCGACACACACGTTGGTGGTTATGACGATTTGGTCGCACTCGACGCGAAAGGTGATTTGGTGCCCTTGTTGCAAGGTGACTGAAACTTCGCTGTCACTGAATGCCGTTGGCGTTCGTACATAATCAATTGTTCCGAAAAGTGTGCTCGCAAGCGCTGCTGGACGGTATTTTTCAATTTTTCACTCAGAGTTTTCCATGGCCGATCTCGACCCCGTTTTCCAAATTCAGCGCGTCTACCTCAAAGAGGCCTCGCTGGAGCAGCCCAATTC
>Ga0114963_10001291_pt1 | contig 17311 bp, 17 predicted proteins | sample C_131016_EF_Meta_FD_87019 | JGI IMG/M metagenome (GOLD analysis project Ga0114963, IMG submission 87019) | Freshwater microbial communities from Lake Croche, Canada to study carbon cycling - C_131016_EF_MetaG | ecosystem: Environmental > Aquatic > Freshwater > Lake | place: Lake Croche, Canada...
AAAGAATTTCACGTAAAGGTATTCAATACGGGAAAAATGGAAATACCTGGAATACAAAATGATGAGTCTTTTAATAAAATACTGGCTTTGGTGCTTGAAGTTTTACAGCCCAATATGGATGAGAAATTAGAATATCGAGATATGAATTGTGAAACTGTTCTAATAAATTCAAATTTTAATTGCGGATTTTATATTAACAGGGATATATTGTATGATTTACTAAAATATAAGTACAATATTCAGTCCATATATGACTCATGTACATATCCAGGTGTTCAATGTAAATTTTATTTCAATCCAAATTTAACTATAGAAGAACAAACTGGTAGCCAGATTTCAAAGGAAAATATGGAAAAATATAAAAATATAAAAGAAGTTTCTTTTATGATTTTTAGAACAGGTAGCGTTTTAATTGTTGGAAAATGCGATGAAAATATACTTATGATAATTTATGATTTCTTGAAAAAAATATTAATGAATGAATACAATGTGATTTGTCAGAAAAATACATCAAATGAAATTGTTGTAGATAAGAATAAAAACAAAAATAAAAAGATTAGACGAAAACAAATCATTATTTCTTGTAATCAAGATGAAGTAGAGAATGTTGAAAATTAAGATTTTACATATGTAAACTATTTCATTGTTAAGAAAGAACTTATAAATTTATCTGTTACTAAATCTACATTAGTAATCTCAATTTTACTAGAATCGTAATTTATGATATTTTTTTCTATATTTTCTATTGATTTATTGATATTTTTTATACATTGTTTGATTGTATTAAAAATAATTTCTATATACAAATCAACACTTATATCTTTTTCTATGATATAGATTTTTTCAAAAAAATAAATCAAGATTTTATTTGAATGATGATCTAATTTTAATAAAACTATAAAATTTAACGTTAAATATATTTTTTCAATTAATTCCATTTTTTTTTCCAACGTTTGATTCTCTAAATCGAATTTTTGAAAAATTAATTCTAATATATTTTTAAAAAAATATATATAATCATTCGCTTTATCTAATTTATTTTTGATTTCTTTATTACATTGCTTCATGTTTTTTTTGATATCACGATTCAATTCATAAATTGTTTTTTTAAAAACATATGTTGAAGCATCTCTCGAATTTAATTGTAAAAAGACATGTTGATCTGCTGATATTTGTTCAATAAATTCGACATAATAATAGTATGATTTTTGACAATGATAAAATGTCAAATCTATGTTGTTCGTATAATATAATATAATATTGAAGACGTTTGTTACAGTATCTATCCCTCTTAAAATAATAAACCTTGAATATATATTATTTTTAATTTTTAAATTTTCCAATATAAATTTTAAAAATTCATTGATTATTTCTTTATAATTTTTTACAATGTCATTTACAGAACTGTTCAAATTATCTTTGTAATTTTCCAAAGTATACAAAGAATAGTTATCTTTTTCGATTATTTTCATTTTTATAAAATAAATATATTTTTTATTTAAAAATAAGTATTTAAAGACTTATAATTTAAAATTATATAAATGTCAGAACAAAAACAAACAACAAATAAAACAACAAGTGAACCGAACTATAGATTACCGTCTGATGTAACATTAAAACACGCTGCTAAATTATCTATAGTAGAAGATAAGCCTATAATGTTAGACTACTGGACGTCTTCTTTAGATAAGAAAGCATTAATTGGTGGAAAAGCAACCGGTGAAAAGTTACTCGTAAAATCAGAAGATGAATATACATCAGGAATCGCAAAATTTTATAAGAGTAACGAAGAATTCATTGTGATTACTGAAAATTCTATTTATATTGTAGCATCTGATATCCCTACAAGAAAAATTTCATAAATTCATAAATTACAAACTAGTATTATTTAGAGTATCACTCTAAATAATAAAATATAATAGTATAATAATATATCAAATGTCATATTTTAAAGGTTTTGGTACTGGGAGTAATTCAAATGGTCAATTTTGGTACGGGAGACCTCAAGGATTTCCAGGGTTTTTGTATAAAAAAAACACAGGAGTTGGTGGTAGAAAAAATCCTTTGTATGGTTTAATATGTAATAAACCAAGATACATATATAATAAATTCAAACCAGGAACTGGTGGAGTAGGCGCACAAAACAGAGCAAATAGACGGGCCAAAAATATTAGAGCTACAGTATGTCCTGATCATAATTGTGGAAAATTTTACCAGTATTTAGGGCAATATCCGAGATATTCTTATAAATCGATTGATGGATATTTTCCGTATCCTCTACCTCCTTCCATTGAAGCTGATTTGCGTTTTGGTAATTACGCAGCAATTTCAAAATCACTTTCCTATCCAGGACTTTCTTTTGTTACAATTGATAGTAATCCTGTAAGTGTTAACGACTCTGAATTTTACTGAACAATATGTATAAAGGGAAAACACATCAAGGTGGATATTTATCGGTTCATACTATTGTATTTTCGATCTAGATAACTATTATATACAGCGGTGTATTTCTCTTGGAATGCTAACAACGCTTTGCTTTTGGTTTCGTTTGAATCAAACTGATTTGGTAAATAAGGTCGATAATAATGATTATGATATTTTTTATTGTAATCTTCAATAAAATTTGGTAACACACGATTTGGAACATATGAATAATTATAATTGGTAGATGGTGTAAACCCTGCTGAAACTGGTGTCTGGGCTGAATTGATTCCTAAAAACACCATATTTTTATAACTTTTTTTTGGTTTTCCCGCCGTTTGATTTGCGTAACATTGTAAATTATGCCAATAATTGCGCGTAATACCAACACTCGGTGCGGTGCCCATCTTCATAGGCCCGGATTCAGTATGATTATCTATATAATTTACATATGATTTTATATTTCTTACAATTCTTGGTCTTCCTGCCATTATTTATATATTATAAGTATATATAATATAAATACAAATATATCACAATACACCGATCTGGAAGAAAATGTAATAATATGCTAAATCTGTTTTGTTTGTTGTTTGTTGTTGTTCGTTTACAATATATTCTTCAATTCATTGATCTGTGTTTCAGTTAATTTCTCTGGAAATTCAATATGAAAAATAACTATCAAACTTCCTGTGCTACTCTCTCTCGTTAATCCCATATTTGGGATTATTTTTCTATAACCAGGAATAATTATGTTTCCGTTTGCGTTATTTAATGTGTACATTTTTCCTTTGATGTATTTAATTTCAAATGTGAAACCACATAGCGCTTCTTTCAAAGTAATTTTTTTCTCGTAAATTAAATCTAAACCCATTCGCTTAATTTCCGTATTATTAACAACTTTAATAAATAATTTAACGTCTCCCCTACATGCATCATTGACAATATTCCCTTTATCTTTTATAACAATTATTTCACCATCATCAATACCTTTTGGTATGGATATATATAAAGTTTCATTTTCTAATATTCTTGTATTATTATCGTGTATCCATCTTTCTATTTCAATAGGAATTGTACAACCACTAAATACTTGCTCAATATCAATAATGACATTTTTAACAATTGGGCTCGGTTTATTCATTGTGTTAACATTTACGGGTCTACCATTATGAAAAACTTGAAATTGTACACCTGGTGGAAATCCAGACATTCCACCAAATTCATCAGGACCCATCCTCATACCAAAAGGCATTCCATTTACACCAAAAAATGATTTGAATATTTCATCTATATCGCCACCCATAGCGCCCATGCCGCCCATGCCGCCCATACCATTCATTTGACCCATTTTCATAAAAGGATTTTGTCTTTCCATATCATATTGTTTGCGTTTTTGTTCATCACCTAAGGTATCGTATGCTTCGTTTATTTTCTTATATAATTCTGTTGCTTCAGGTGATGGATTTTTATCAGGATGATATTTAAGTGACAACTTTCTATACGCTTTTTTGATTTCATCTTGACTAGTATTGTCATCTACACCTAATATTTTGTAGAAATTTTCTGACATTTTATATATATAGACACATATACTTAAATATAAATAACTAAAATATTATTATTAATATTAATTATTATGGAATTACAAAATAAATTATTTGTAAATAAATTTCAACCGAATTATTTTGACGATTTTAATATGGAAGATGATGTGAAAAATATTTTAAATACTTTAATTTTAATGGATAATTTAAATATTCTATTGATCGGAGATATTGCTTCCGGTAAAACATCGCTTTTAAATATTATAATTAAAGAGTATTATAAAGGAATAGAACCAAAACAATATCAGGACAATATTTTATACATTAATAGTTTGAAGGAACAAGGAATTAATTATTATAGAACAGATGTAAAAACATTTTGCCAAACGTGTTCAACAATAAAAAATAAAAAAAAAATAATAGTTTTGGATGACATTGATGTAATCAATGAACAAAGTCAGCAAGTATTTCGAAATTGTATAGATAAATATAGCAACAACGTTCATTTTATATCTTCTTGTAATAATATTCAAAAGGTAATCGAGAGTTTACAGTCCAGATTTTACATTATAAAAATTAAATCTTTATTGAAAAAAGATTTAATAAAAATAATGGATCACATCAAAAAAAATGAAAATATTGAAATGGACTCTGAAGCAGAAGATTTTATAATCAACATTTCGAATAATACAGTTAAAATATTAATTAATTACATGGAAAAATTTAAATTACTAGGAGAGAAAATCACGTTACAATTAGCAACACAATTATGTTCAAATATTAATTTTTACATATTCAAAGAATATACGAATTCCATTAAAAATAATAATATAGAAAAAGCAGTACAATTAATATATGAATTATACGATACCGGTTATTCTGTAATGGATATTTTGGACAATTATTTTATATTTGTCAAAACAACTAACATTTTATCCGAAGAGGAAAAATATAAAATAATACCTATTATTTGTAAATATATAACTATTTTTTACAATATCCATGAAGATGAAATAGAATTGGTATTATTCACGAATAATTTATTGAAAATATTTTACGCTAGTTGATTATTATAATATTTAACTATTTTAATGACTTCGCAGATATTTAAAAAAAATATACCAAATGAATTGTTATTTCATCTATTTGACAATATATGTAGTAAAAATGAAAAACATTATATTTTAAATACTATTTCTTTTAAAAAAGGATCGTATAATAATCTCATAGCGGATTTTTTTGAAAAATGTAAAATATATTATCATAATTCGAAAAAAAAATATTTAGAAAGAAAATTATCTTATAATAATTTCACAACTGTTGTTCGGCAAATATGTAATTTTAATAATATTAAATATACTACGCAGATAAAATATGATAAATCTGTATATGATATTATTTATATAATTTATTATTGATAAATATAGTATTTGCGTTATATTGTAAAAATAGAAATATCATACTATTATACATAGTATATACATGCCCTTTTAGCTTAGAGGTAGAGCACCAGTCTTGTAAACTGGAGGTCCCGAGTTCAATTCTCGGAGAGGGCTTTTGTATTTTACACCATTTCGGTTGAATGGTGTAAAATTATCGCATACATACATACATACATATCCTAATAATATCGCTTTTTGCTTACACTCTGTTTACCTCTATTTTTTTTTGTTTTTGTTTGTATAATTGTTCTTGTTTTTGCTTTATCATTTTCTTCGTTGTCGTAGTCATCGTAATGGTCATCGTAATGGTCATCGTATTGGTCATTATAAGTGTTATCATCAGCATTATCATATTTTTTTGTATCATAATTTATTTTCGATTTATTTGATCTCTTTTTTTTATGAGAACGATTTTCTTCATCAATATTACTGTTTTCATCATTGTCATTTTCATCACCATCGTTTTGCTTTAAAAAATAAATTACACCACCACCAATCGCTAAAAAAAAGGATGTTACAACTAGTGTTTTTATATCATTCATATTTTCTTTATATTTTTATATTTTTATTTTTTTAGTAAGTATTAAACACATTTTTTAACATTTTTAGAGATTTGACTAAATGTTCTCTACAATAGTTTTTTTTATCATAGCCAGCAATTTCGTATCTTGAATCGTTATCCATCTCTTTTAAATAAGTATAAGTAATCTCATCAGAATAATTAGGAAGATCATCATAATTATAAAGTACATAAGTCCATTTATTCTTCACGCAAATAGTAAAACTAATGAAATCTGCTAAATTTTCAGCGCCTTTACATTGAAAAGAATAGGGTATAGATTGTCTCAATAGCGACGTATCAGATCTTTTACCTCTAACAAAATACATTTTTTCAATTACGTCATAGAGTACAAACATGGTTGTATCTAATTCTCCATCTGAGTATTCTTCAATTTTAAGAACTAAACAATCACTGTTACTTGAATTTTCTAATAATGCTGACATCTCTTCTAGTATTTATTATATGATGTATATATCTAAGTTCTAGTGATTTCATTTTTTTTTGTAAATAAAAATAAATGAAAATATAATTATATAGTTGTATACTTATCTACCTGTATATTGTAGCATGGTCAAATTATCACCCAAGAAATTTGGTTTTTGACCATATAATCCAGGATACAATGGTGTCTTCCAAAACCCAACCCATCCTTTTGGTTTTATTTGTAAAGGTTCTAAAACTTGAGAATAGTCATTATGTTTGTTTCCTTCTGAAATTGTAACTAAAATGTAGTTTCCAATAATTGTATTTGATTCCATAACCTGCTTTGCTGACATTCTACAAAACCAGTTATAATGATGCCTTCGTAATAATTCATTCATCGGTATATAAATGCCATATGTTTGTGAATAAATATTCAAATAATTATTTGATAAAAGATCTTCAATTAATATAGTAGTATCATCCATTGTTTTTGTTCCAATTTCAACGCCGTCTACAATGTTAATGTCTCCATTTTTAATTTTGTTTGCGCACCAAGTATTAAAACTACCTAAAAATTGACTCTCTGCTGTATAGTCTAGCGATATTAAATGAGACATAAATTCAATAAATTCGCCTACAACCTGACATTCTTTTTGAGCACCTGAAAAAATCAAATTAGGATAAAAATTATATTCACTCGATGTTACATTGCGATCTACTGTTTCACAAAGAAAAAATTTATCTTGAGCTGTGTTTTTATTATATAATCCAATCAAGTCTTTCATACACAAAAATGATATTGGGCATATCATTCCACCGTACATGTACAATAATTTCATTAATCCTAGCATTCTAATTTTATCTAAAACTGGGCTAGCTATTTTATTTGTGTCAATTGTCCAACCAGGTAGCAGTTTATAAAATGAATTATCATCAATTAAACATATTGTAAACGACGAATCGCATTTTTCAATAATCGATCTTACTGTTAAATATAAATAAGGCTGATTTAAATCAAACGAAGTCCTAGATCCAAAAGATAGCCAATTTCTCGAATTGTATTCGTAAGGGACATGGATCCATAAAATAGGCTTTTTGCTTTTTGTAAGGCTTGTATCATCAAGCAAATATTTTTGTATTGTTTCAATGTTTTCTAGATTATCTTCTCTAATTCGTTTGTCTTCAAATCGTCTATATAATATACCAAGAACAATCAATATTACAAAAAGTAAAATATAATTTGAGAATGATTTCATAGTTAATATTATATTATATAATATTTTTGATTTTTATAATATAATAAGTCAATTCATTCTAAAATTCATCGGATATTATATTTGACTAGGATTGTAACCCAATTTTTCAATTATCGCATTTTGAGCCGCCCGACCAATTATACTAATTGATCCAGTTTTACCCATTGATCCAATTGTACTAAACACACTTTCATACGTGTTAGAAGCACCTTGATTAGCATTTATTGTATACAGTTGGTTGTCATTATTATCATATAAGTAAATGGTCCAAGGAAGAATTATACCATCTGGGCAATAATCTGGAACAAGTTTGGGATACAAAAAAGAAGTCTGTGGTCCTGATTCATCGTCTGTATAAACATAATATAAATATGCTTGTTTAACTGAACCCGAACCAGTAGTTGAATATCCTGTATTCTCAACTTCATTGTTTTCATTCTCATAAATCCTTACCCAGCTCCATTTTGGAGATTGATTGCCATTTATAAATGAAGCATTGATTAAATTGTTACTACTGCTATAATTAAATACTAAATAACTAGCATTTGGAGCTATATTAGAAAATAATTCGGAAGTTACTATTAAACCATTTACTACTTGAAATATCGGACACGTTGTATTCTGATATACACTATAAAAAGGAGCTTTATTCAATGTAAGAATTTCTAATAACATATTAAAAGATGTATCAATATTATTATTTGATGATGGTGTTGCTTTATAATAAGCTTTCGGATCGTTACTCATGTCACGAGAAAATGACGAAATTATTTTTTTTGTTGGCATCAAATTCATATATTGGAACGATGACGTATAACTATAAGTATTAAATTGAAATGTTCCTACATAATTACCTAACATATTTGTACAATAATTCAGCGAGTTATTTGTACGATACGATTTATTTTTTACACTTGCTTTTTTTGAACCTTCATTGCTTTTTATCGTTATTCTATTTTCTTTACGACTACTCTCACGATTTTCTTGATTTTCGTCATGATTTTCCTCATAATAGTTTTCTGCTGTATCATAATTAGCACGGGTGCTTCCTTTAACATGATTTAACTCATACATTGTCAAGTACGCATCCTTCTGAGATTTATAATAATTTAATGTGTTTTCAAAATTGCTTACTGCTTCTTGTTGTTCTGAAGTCAATGGTGTAATATTACCCATTAAACTGGTTATTTTGGCTTTAATACCATAGTCACCCTTATATATTCCTTGTAAATTCTTTCCTGTAATACTATTCAATTTACTCAAAAATTCATCTGCTGACATTATTATATTTATCTACTATAATAAATAGATATAATAATTATTTTTTTTTTGGATTTTGAATTTGAACACTTGTTAAATGATTAGCACAACGTTTGAAAAAAGCATCTAATCCAGCTGGATCAGACCCAGTAACAATATCATCAGGAATAAATGTCTCGTTGCCTCGTTTATAACAAAGTATAGCAGGAATACCATTCACCATTTTTTTACTCTTTAACATTGAATAAAAATCAAAACTTTTGTCTACATCAATGTCACCACAAACAACGGCTGGCGGTGATGTAGCGAAAAATGCGTGTACAATATGTTTTATCTGTTTACATGGTCCGCACCATTCAGCACCTAGTTTTAAAATAACAAGTCCAGGTTTATTTTTAAGCAAATGAAAAAAAGCATCTCTAGTAGTTATCTCGCTAATAATTTCCTTCGCAACCATCGATTTATTACTATCCAATTTTATTAAATTTTTCTACTTTTTTCGTATTTTTCAATTTTTATCGATTGTCACATTTTTTGCGATTTTCTTAATAATTTTTGTATCCTTCTCGTAATCATTGTCTCCCTTACCTCCCATTGACTCGTAAACAATCTTATTATATTGATCATTTTTCTTGGAATCATATTCTTCACAATCTGGATATTTACTCCTAAATTCTTTCAACATACAAATATTTTTATGGGCTATCATTCGAATCGCCTTCCGTAATTTCATATTGGTTTCATCCTCTTTCTCCCACGTATTCTGGTCTTTTACATACATAACCTCTCTTTTTTGATCCGCACAATGAACCGGTCGTTTGTCGACATCCAAAGCCTGTAGATTTTTAATGATTATATTGGATATCCCTTCAATATAACCAACCTTACCTACGTTTTCAAGATCCGCAACCTGTAATTTAACAGATTCGACAAAATCCATAATGTTCATAGCATCTTTACAAGTCTCATTCAAAAAAACTTGTAGGTTGAATGTCTTATTGTTACTATTATTATTTACAGTAGTTATAGTATTTACAGATGTACTACAAGCAATATTTTCTTTGATAAATTCAAACATCTGTTTTTGCATATCTTTTTGAAATTCATTATTTTGTTTGATTATTTCTACTAATGTTTCTTTATTTAGTTCATAATTTATATTATCACATTGTTGTTTTTTGTTTGTAATTTCGCACGTTTTTTGGTGTTTCCATAGCCCAGAACGACTATTAAATGTAACACCACAGTCACACAAAAATATTTTTTCGGGGATTTTTGGGGATTTTTGTTTCCAAAAATGTCCACTTTTGTTTCCTTGGTGTTTTTTCGTGTCAAGATGACGATTAAAATCTTTAGAGTTACACGTAAAATAGTTACAAAATTCACAACAAAATTTTTTTGGGGTTTTTTGGGGATTTTTGTTTCCAATTGTTTCCATAAAATGGAAACAGAAAAAAACCCCTAAATTTATACAAAAAAAACTAAAAAATTTATCGTAACAAAAAAAACGATCCTACTTTCGTCACCACACCTTAATTTTACATTTCAGTCACAATTTGCATTATATTTTTCTTTTTCCCAAAGTCTTTCGACCCTTTTCAAAAATGGACAAAAAAAATGTCCAAAATCGAAAACCCAAAATACTTTTGGGATCACTTTTCTGCAATAAAATAATGCTTACATAGATTTTCGAAAAAACATGATATTTCTTTTAAAATATCACGATTGTCAGTAACCCTAAAGAGTCCGATCACTCAAAGTAAACCATAAGCTCGCCCGGCATTGCAGACCGACCATGATTGGTCTTCATTTATGGTGTCAATGTGTTATTTTGTTGTTGATATTATGTAATCATAATGGTTTCCGTTATAAATAGTGTTATATAATAGATTTTACAAAAAATTCTAGTTCGTCAATATCAATATGTGGAAGAACAACGTGTGCTTCCCAAAAATATTTACAATATGCCCATATGAAATCGCAGTCGTTTTGATACCAGTCAGAGTAGGTTTTCATCAATTGATTATATATATTAGCCGGCAATAGTTGTAAACTTTCTTTGGGTAATACATAACACAGTTGTACTAGCTCCGACACCGGATTTGGTATTTTATTGGATATGAATTCGGTTTCAAAATATGGAATAAATTTCACCAAATCGCATAATAGTGGAGGATAATCATAGTTGTACGACCAGCGCCAATCGCAACAACCGGATGTGTAATATTTCATTGTCCATTCTAGACCCTCCAAATAATTAATACATATTTGTTTGATCCGGGTTTCATCGTAATCAGAAATATGAAATAAGGATGTATAATACCTTTCGCGCCAATTATCGTTGAACGGATTAATATGCTTTTCAATGGATCTTTCATACACGGGTATATTCTCGAATTTTTTGTATTTATCTTCTGGAGTTTCATCAGACATTTTATGTTTTTCTTTTTTATCACGCAATTTCATTTCATCTTTTATATATTGTTCTTCGTTGCTTGATAAAAATTTCACCAATTTTCCCACATTTTTCCAGAATATTTTTTTACCGTCTGTTAGATTTTCATTTGTATTTCCGATAACACTTTTGTAAGCATTGATCATTTTATCTATGCCACCGGTTCTAATATTAATAGATGGAAAATGTGGCATGAAATCATTACCCAAAAAGAAACACATGAAAATATAATCATATACCCGATTTGTTTTTTGCTCCAATGACAATTCTTCATTGTTATTCATGTTTAAAGTAATTGTTTTTGCTAATTCAGGTAAATCCAATATATATTCTTTATTTGGTTCCAAATCACTATTAATGGATTGGATAAATTGTGGAGTTTCTCTGAATAAATAAATGTTTTCACAAATAGGAAGATGGTTTATTCCCAGCATGATTAAATCTGCGTCTAGACCGTAAATTACAGTTATTTTTCCACTATGTTGGTGCGGAAAATTTCTAATAAAATCAAATATTTTATGTTCACCTTCGCCATAATTAGAACTAGTTGAAATAATAATGTTGTTTAATTGATATTTTTTTGGATCATTGTAATAATTTTTAACTTTTTCATTTAATTTATTCATAAAAGGGGTACCAGGAGTAATCGCTGATGTATTCCAAGGATCAGACTTTACATTTTTATAAATGGAGCGAGTTATTTTTGTTTGGAATAATGATTTGTATCTTCTTTCCCTTTGTTGATCTAATTTTGCGACAGGCGCTACTCCGTCAAACGCAACCATTAAATTATTTACTGGTTTTATTATTTGTATATATTCGTCTATTTTCAAACACACGTTTTTAATAATAGTATCAGTCTCATCTTCTTTTAAAATTGTAAAATCAATGTTGTGTATTACATCGTATATAATAGAATTACAATCAAGATAAAAATTATCGATTTTAAAATTTGTATTCTGTAATTGTATTAGAATCTCAGGATGGTTTCTAACTATATATGAAAAATAACTTGGAATACCCATGTATAATAATTTCTAGTTTTATGTTTAATATTGTAAATATATATTATATTTTTCATACTTAAAGAAAATGCGTTCCGCATGAAACATTTATCATTTGCAATTGTAAAATAAATATAATATATAGATATAAGAAGAAATTATGATTGTTAAAAATGAAAAAAATATAAATGAAATAACGAATTTAATACATAAAAAGGTTTTGTTTTTTAAAGACGTTATACAAAAAACAGTAATACATGTACAGAAAAATAAAAAACTAGATATTTTAGGAATTAGTGATTTATCTTTTGGTATAGATAAATTACACGAATTAATACAGAAAATAAATATTATAGAAGACTCTATTACAGTAACTATCGATACAGAGAAATTAATAAATGAATTACAAAATATTAACAATGAATTATCTATTTTATTGAAAAATTATGGCACAATGTATTTGGAAGATTTACTTTTGATATGTTTTGGAAATGTAAAAATAACAAATAATGAAAATGATTGCTATAAATATGATTTATTGAAAAAATATTTTCATCCAATCAGTTATAAAATAATTGGAAAGCAAAATAAAAAAAATAATAAATTGGATTTTGAAAACATGGATTGCGCTGATATAAATTCCAGTTTTAAACAGTTTTTTATGAAGGTATACGGGATAAATTTGTATGTGTATAATTATTCTTTGAAAAAAAGCATTTTAATTTATGGTTTTATAGATGACGTTATTGTAGATTTTTTGAATAATAAATATATTATAAATAAGAAAAAACTAATTATAGAACATCTACCTAGTGATGAAGAATTTAAATCAAGTGATTTTGATCTTTATACATCATCGTTGACATTAAAGGATTATTTGTTAAATAACGATGTGTTAGAATTTTATAATAAATTTATTGGTTATCTTAGTCAATGTAATTCTATAAAACAAAAACCAATTTCCCAAAATATCAAGGATTTTATTTCAGATGATATTTATTCAAAAAGAAATACAATGCTGTATTTATTAATAAATTCAAGTAATTATGAAAATCAATATTTGGTTTATTTGTTATATGATCTTCTTTCTAATGATACAAATGGTAATATTGATACAGAAGAGCAGTCTTTACTATTAGATAGTTTACCTTGGCAGCTTAAAAAACTTTTTAAAAGCGCTATGAAAAAAACAATTCAATATACAAATGAATTATCTAACTTTGATATGAATAAAATACCTTTGGAGCAACAAATATGTTTATTAAAAGCTAGTGAATCTGTAAAAGAAAAAGCAATGATGAAGCTGAAAGAAGTTAAATCAAAATCTGAGGACTCGGGATCGAAAGCGCGACAATATTTGGATGGTTTATTAAAAATACCATTTTCTATTTATAAAAAAGAACCAATATTGTATTTGATGGATCAAATTAAAGCGCGATTCAAACATATGTATAAAAAATATTGTTTTGATGTTATGTATCCTAGCATTTCAAAAAAAGACAACTACACTGGCTTAGAAATATTAAAATATATACGATATGTTAATGCTAATATAAATTCTCTTTTATATAACAATGATAACATAGAAATGCTAGAGAGAACATTATTAGTTGGCGATAAAAATAAATTAAAAAATACCATTGCGATAATTAACGATATTATTGATAAGAATTGTATAGATAAGAATAAAATTGTGGATTATGAAACAAAAAATAAAAATGATCTTAAAAATGAAATAATTAATTTCATAAATAAATACAAGGTTGATAACAATGGTTTGTTGAGAGAAGCCTTTAAATTTTTTGTTACTAGTTATAGTAGCAACAATAGTAGCAACAATATAGTAACAAGTAAAAAACAGACGCATGTAAATTTTGAATTATTGAATGAATTATTTGAAATTGATAACAAATATAATGAAATTACTAAATATATAGCAAATCTAAAAACAATTTTAGACAAATCTGTATACGGTCATAAAAACGCAAAAAAACAAATAGAACGTGTCATTAGTCAATGGATCAATGGAGAACAAAAGGGTAGTTGCTTTGGGTTTGAAGGATCGCCTGGAGTAGGTAAAACAACATTAGCCAAATCTTTATCTGAATGTCTTAAAGACGAAAATAATATATCCAGACCGTTTAGTTTGATTATGATGGGAGGGGATTCAAATAGTAGTCATTTATTGGGTCATTCGTATACCTATGTTGGAAGTACGTGGGGTCAAATTGTTCAAATTTTGATTGATAAAAAATGTATGAATCCAATCATTTTAATTGATGAAGTTGATAAAATAAGTCGAACTGAACACGGTAAAGAAATCACCGGAGTATTAACCCATTTATTGGATCCCACCCAAAATGATAGTTTTCAAGATAAATATTTTTCGGGAATAGATTTGGATTTATCCAAGGTATTGTTTATTTTATCTTACAACGACGTGGAATTAATAGATAAAGTATTATTGGATAGAATTCATAGAATAAAATTTGATTCTTTATCTTTGGAAGATAAAATTGTAATTTGTAAAAATCATTTATTGCCTGAAATTTGTAGGAACGTAGGATTAGAAAATATGATTGAAATATCTGATGATACAATAAAATTTATCATTGAAGAATATACTTTGGAAGCCGGGGTAAGAAAATTAAAAGAAAAATTATTTGAAATAATAAGTGAAATCAATCTAGACATATTGAAAAATATTGTTATTGACTATGAAATACCTATAAAAATAACAATTGATGATGTGAAATATAAATATTTTAAGGATAGAAGAGAAATAAAAATACACAAAATACATAGCGAGAGTGTAAACTATATTATTAATGGCATGTATGCTAATTCTCTAAATCAGGGGGGCGTATTACCATTCCAAGCTTGTTTTGTACCGGCTAAATATTTTTTAGAAATTATTTTAACAGGTAATCAAAAAGAAGTTATGCGAGAGGGTATGATAATTAGTCGAAATTTAGCATGGAGTTTAACAAACTATAAAACACAAAAAGACATAATTAAAAAGTATAATAATGTTAAGGAAAATTGTATATATGGAATAAACATAAATGCTCTTGGTTTGTCTATACCTAAAGATGGGCCTTCTGCTTCTAGCACGATTTGCGTTCTTATTTACGCACTTTTGAATAATTATAAAATAAAAAATGATTTAGCGATGACTGGCGAAGTTTCTTTAGATGGAAAAATAACCGAAATAGGAGGTCTTGAGTATAAAATATTAGGATCAATTAAAAATGGTGTGAAAGAAATTATATACCCTGGTGAAAATAAGGTTGATTTTGAGAAGTTTTATGATAAATACAATGATAAAGAAATATTAAAAAATATTCGGTTTCATCAAGTTGATACGATTCAGCAAGTTTTCGATATAATTTTGATAAAATAAGCATTTTTGAGAAATGTATAAAAAAATAATAGTTTATTATTATAATTATGAACATTAGTAATAATAATCAAAGTGTTGGAGGTACTAGTCAACTTGTAATGTATCAACCATTTAATTTTATGGTATTTTTGTCTTTTTATTCTCCCGTAATTATTGCTGCTATTATGGTTGCAGTATCTTTTCTTTTTCAGAATTTTAAGGGATTTATATTTTTAGGGTTTTTGCTTGGCGTTTGTATTTTAAGAAATTTTATTTATATGTTGAATGGCGCACAAGCAATAATAAACGATAAAACAATATGTACGTCTATTCAATATAGTAAGTATGGAAATAGAACATTCAGTGTTTTTGTTTTCGCGTTCACAATCATGTATTTATCTATTCCAATGTTTAGCAATGGCAGCGTAAATTATTGGGTCCTAATTGGTTTACTAGTTTATTTCTTTTTGGATATATTTATTAAATTTTATAAAGGTTGTATTATGAATTACGGTAACTTGTTCATTAATGTATTGATGGGGTTAACGTCGTCAACATTGATTGTCATATTAATGTATTTAGGTGGTTCAAGTAAATATTTATTTTTTAATGAGATGCAAAGTAATAAAGATGTTTGTAGTATGCGAAAAACACAGACCTTTAAATGTAATGTTTATAAAAACGGTGAATTGATCGGTAATGTATAGGCGCCGCGTTACACTTGGGACATTTCTTCTATTTTATCAATCTGCTCAATTGTTTTGGGTTGACTCACATTAGTAATATTTTCACAGATTATATCGATATTTTCCATATTTATCAACAATTCACTTTGTGTAAGTGGAATTTGGACTATTTCTTTGATGTCTTTACTATTTTCGGTTGTTTCGCTATTTTCGGTTTCTACATTCTCTTTTTCCTGAATGCTTATTTGAGGTATTACTCGATTCTTTTCCAAATTTATTTTTTTAAAACATTGGTGATTGTTATAGAGCCATAATTTTAAATCTTTAATTACTAAACTCCGTTGAAAAGATTCCATTATTAAATTTAAATTTCCTTTTGTGTTGTATACGTTTACAAAATTATCAAAAGCATTTGGAATGGATATATATTTGTATTTTTCTAATACTCTAGGATGAAACAATTGTTTTCTTTTTCGTTTGCTGACAATATTGTGGAATGTGTATAACATATATTTAAACTCATTCTTATCTTTGATTTTGGATACATCTACTCTCATGAAAAAAATATTAGCATGATTAGAACAATCCGGACATGGTAAAAATAAACATATTCTTTTAATCATTGTAAATAAACCAACTTTAATTTTATTGAAATATATTTCGTTAATATTTTCAGTTAATGTATGAATAAAAGTCCAAATGGGTGGTCCCCAGGTTTCAGGTGGCGACATTAATATATGTGTAAATATAAAAAAAATATAAAGAAATATCGTAAAAATATCTATGAAATATATTATTGAAGGAGATATTGATTTTTATAAAGAACTTCTTGATACTTCTTATGAGAATGAAATTATAATAGATGATGACAAT
>Ga0114963_10001292_pt1 | contig 17310 bp, 10 predicted proteins | sample C_131016_EF_Meta_FD_87019 | JGI IMG/M metagenome (GOLD analysis project Ga0114963, IMG submission 87019) | Freshwater microbial communities from Lake Croche, Canada to study carbon cycling - C_131016_EF_MetaG | ecosystem: Environmental > Aquatic > Freshwater > Lake | place: Lake Croche, Canada...
ATTTTTAGGAAAAAATCAAGCCAGTTACCACATCACGCCGTAGCCTCACAGCGCGTAGAAGGACTGCCTCAGCGCTCACTGCGCCGAAGCTTCTCAGACGACCAAATATCAAGAATTAATGCCGACCCCTTTGACTCGAGATCCGGTAAATCCAAGAGGGCAAAATTTGAGAGTCCGCAACACAGAGGTTCAGCATTCGTAGGAATCTCCGTTTGCCTCACAGCCCGCCTTCGACAGAGTCCGTTGGAGGGATGGTCTCCGTGCCGTCCCACTTTAACCAGCAAGGCCGAGCCCTCATTGGGATCCCATGTCATTCTGAGGAATATGTTTGTGATTTTTGAAAGAAAATGCAGCCTGACGCCCGGTTTGCTTCACTTCAGACTGTCTTTTGAGATTGGCCAAAATCTCCCCGTAATAGCCCATCAAAAGATAAATCCTCATCCAGATCAGGCCAATGGAGACCAAAAGGAGAAACTTCCACATTGTTCAATTGCGTTGGAGTCCCCTTTGCGAGTCGCGGATTTTCTTTTGCAGGAAATCTTACCTCCACACCACTTTCCATTTTTATAATGATGAGTGGTGATGAATAATAAACTTTTTTTGCTTTATCAACCAATGTGTTCATTCCATTTTTGTATGATAAGACTCCTGTTCTCTTCGGCAAGCTGCTGTGCTTTATTGAGATCCTTTATTTTGAATCCCTGAGATTCTCGCAACTCCACTTCTCCCTCGACATCGAAAATTGCCTCTGCTCCCGCTTTGCGCACATGGACATGAATAGGGCGATGGTCATTGCTGTAAAATGCAAATCGAAAACCATCTTTTTCAAAAACAAGTGGCATTTCGATTGAGTTAAACGAATCTTAATGAAAGCGCAATCAATTTTTTACTCCGTCCTATCGGCCTCCGAACCTCCAGTTAATCGAATCTCAATAGTTCTTGCGTTAGCCTCACGGTTGACATTTTATAGCTCCGTTGGAGGGATGGTTTCCGTGCCGTCCCACCTTAACCAGCAAGGCCGAGCCCTCATTGGGATCCCATGTCATTCTGAGGAATATGTTTGTAATTTTTGAAAGAAAATGCAGCCTGAGCCCAGTTTCCCCAGAAGAACTGAAAAACCTCACACCCAGGGCCTTTTTTGAACTCGATTTTTAGGAAAAACCAAGCCACTTACCACATCACGCCGTAGCCTTGCAGCGCGAAGGAAGGCTGCCACAGATCTCACTGCGCCAAAGCTTCTCAGACGACCAATTATCAAAAATTAACGCCTTTGACATTAGATTTTTGGAGATAAAATATGTCACTATGTGGGACCAAGCTCAATAATGCTGCCTCTTCTGATGCATCGTGTTTTACCGCTGCAACGGCTCATCGTGCGATTGAAGTTCAAAACCAAAGTGGACGGCGTTAAATTCAGTTGGAAGGATGACGGCCAATTGATCAGTGACCCGCTTGCGCATCTCCACAGCCAGCGCAACGATCGGTTCGAGTTCATTCGGTTGGGTTTCAGCGGGATTCCGACGGTTGGGATGGAGGAGTTTCAACAAGCCAGCAACCGTCTTTTTCACCGCATCCTGATTGCGACCCGTCATTGCGCCGAAATCGATCCAGTAGTTCACATGGGTCTGGAAATTAAGGCGGCGAAGCTCGGCAAAAATCTCGGCCAGGTAGTCGGTGAGAAAGCCGTAGCCGGTTGCGTAGTTTTCGGGGCGAATTTTCGGAATCTCCCATCCGGGCAGGTATGCGTGAATGCGGTCAAGGAACGCGGGGTCCTGAAGTTCGGCGGGCAGGACAGCAAAGAGTTGGCTGTAATGCGTGGCTGGCGTCCGTTTTTCGAGATCGGTGTCGATGTTGCCACCTAGAACAATTGAGCAGGGTGCGGAGAACTCTTGATCGCCCCTGGTGAACTTGCCGGTCTGCATGTAGTCCTTGAGGACGCTGATGCTCGCCTCGGCATCGTCAAAGTTCGTGTTCGCGATTTCGTCGAAGAAGACGACATGCTTGAGGCCGACAACCCCGAGCTTGCGGGTTGATTTGTTGTAAAACAGGGTTGCGGGCGTAGCCTTTCCACCGGAGACAACGAACCCACGGTTGGATGTGTTGCGGAATGTGTAGGTCTTTCCTGTTTCCCGAGGACCAAGTTCAATCAGATTGTAGTTCGCCTCGACGAAGGGAACGAGGCGAAGAAGAAGTAAAAGTTTTGTCCGGTAATCGAATCGTTCAGGATTGAAACCGATGGACTGAATGAGCAGGTCGAGCCACTCCGCATCCGAAAAGAAGTTACGTTTTTCGATGAAGTCTTCGAGATTCAAACGGGAGTATTGCAGGGGCGTGAATTCGCGGATGTAGAACGGATATTTGCGGCTCTTGATCTCGTAGGTGGCGTCATACTCGATCTCCATTGTCCCCCAGGCACCACTCGTTAGCAGTATGTCGCTGTATGCGCCGAGGACAGTCTGAGAGATTCGCACTGTCTCATCGCCCAGCGCCGGAACATTTGCCCAATAGTGGTCTTTGGCCTGATCGAGTCGGACTGTGAGCTGTCCGATGAGCGTGTATTGGCCCTTCTCCTTAATCCGGCTCTTGATCAATTCCTTCTTGGCGCTCTCGGCGTAGTGTTCGGTGAGGATGCGGTCGATCTTGTGCTGGCCGGCCACGGGATCTTCCGGCTTCACGTAGCGGCTGACCAGATACTCCATGACATAGCGGGGAAACTCCTTGTAAGCCTCGTTCCATCGGGTCAGCGGTTTGAGAATCACCCGGTCGCCGAGATGTTCGAGGATCTTGGCGTTTAGGGCGTCGGGTGATGCGGTGTTGTCGTTCATTATCGTCAGATGTTGTCGAGGCCGGCCAGTGCGTCGGTATCGAGTTTCGTGGGCTTCGGCGTCACCTGAACCGTCACGGTGAGCTTCTCCTCGCGGGAGACCGTTGATGTGCCGGCAGCATTCTGGGTGAGTTTGATGGTAATGGCGCGAAGCGTGGCCAATGGGTCCATCTCGCGGTGGATTGTCTCCGCGTATTTCCCAAGCACTTTGTAGGAATATGTCCTCGATTCCGCAGGCTTCAGCGTGTCGCGCTCGGAGAGAATGCGATCATTCAGATTGGTGACGGCCTGAAGTTCGAATGAGCACTCGGCGGTGCCGCGGTTGACCACGGAGACCTCTCCGGTCTGCAATGCATCCTCACCCATGACGATGTGATCATCCGACACTTCGATGGCGAGCCGTGCATACTTGGCGGTTGCCAGTCGCATCGCCACCGCTGGAACGGTCATTTCTGCAATCGAGATGCCACCATGCGAATACCGATCCAGGTTGGTCGATCCCGGACGACGGAACCATTTTCTTCCCACTGCTACGAAATGCCTTTGGTCGAGAGCGTGAACTTCGACGCTCTCGGGGGCTTGTCCGGGCAGGATGTCGAGGGTGTAACGCCAGTGAACGGCATCCTTCCGGTTCAACGCAGCCGCCTCGGGCACATCCACGCTGTCGTTATCAAGCAATTCCGTAAAGCCGTGATCCGAGACCAGGACGATCTCATCGTCGGGCCCCACACGGCGCAGCAGGTCGTCCAGCACGCCGGTGACCCCATGTGCGGGGCCGCCGACCATGTCCGTCCGGATCTTCTGGTGGAACTGGGCAAGGTCGCCGCGAAAGTCATGGCAATCGTCGGAGATGCCGTAGATGAGGACATTCACAAGCCGTGCATCCTTGTCGGTTGCTCCCAACTTGGTCCGGGCCTTGAACGTCTCGGCCTCTTTCACGAGCCGCAGTTTTGACTTCGCCTCTTGCGCCACAAGCCCGAGATTGATGGCAGCCAGTGTTGCCTCATCCGATGTCTGCTGCCCTTGGAATCCACGCCACTCGCCATAAATCTGGCCAGCCAGCAGGCTCGTTCGGGCGACCGCTGTATAGCTTGGTGGCACAGTAAACAGCGGCTTGTCCTCCACGATCTGAAAATGCTCCGCCAGGAGCGGTCGCACGACGATCTGCCATGTGTCGTAGCGCATTCCATCGAAAACCAGAATCCACGCCCTGCCGTCCCCTTCGCCAAGAGACAGGGAATCGACCTTCGAGCGCAGCCGTTCGCGAATGTAACCGACAGAGCACCATCCTCCCTTGGAGAAATCGGTTGGGGATTTTCGGACCATCTCAGCCAACGCCTGATCCCAAAGATGCAGGGCGGCGCGAACCGCATCCTTCAGCGAACCCGCTGCGGGCCGCAAATCACTTCCACCTTCGCCGTAGAGCAGCCGGTCCGCCCCTTCCACAAGATCGGCATCGCCGAACCGCCTGATCGCGTGGTGCATGGCAGCCAGATCGGTTTCCGCATTCAGCGGTCCGGAGGTTGTGAGCAGTTTAAGCAGAGCGGCTGGGTTACTCACCGTAGGCCCACCCGCTGCGACGGTCGTCGAAATGCGGTTCCAAGAGGAGACGAACGCGATTCCGTCGCCGATCTTCGGATCCGTGTGCGCTTTGGCTTCGGGCAGTAGAACTCCCACCGATTCCAGCTCGGAAGAATCCGTAAACAGCGAACCAATCACCCGACCGAGTATTGCCCGCCGCACAGGCAGCACGGGCGAAGCCACGAACGCCTTGGCATATGTGATGGCCGAATGCTCACCGGGATGCGTGAGGGAAAGGAGTTTTGCGATCCGCTTCGGAGTCGTGAACTCGTCGGCGGCTGCTTGGACGCTTTCCCATGACCCGAGATGTTGCAGGCACTCGATGACCACAGGTGCAATCGGCGCGAGCGAAGCCCAGTCGGTCTCCGAAGACAGCAGACCGGCTCCCGCGAGCTGGGTTACCGGATTCTGAAGACGGGCCTCGCGGGCGTGGGCGAGCAGCACAAGAAACGCCGCCACATCTTCGATGTCCGGCTCGAACCAATTCCTATGGTCGGCCACAACGGGCAGTGCCGCTCCCCGCAGGAGATCAAGCGTGACTGAACGCAGGTGAGCAATATCAGGCTGCGCGAGGAGCAGGCTGATCCCGTGTGCCACATACTCAGCTGGCGCGTCCGCTTCCGGCCAAACATGCTCCAAGGAAAGGCTCGGAGCATTGGCCAGCAGGACCATCGCAGCCACTTGCGGCTGACCCCAGCTATCCGGCTTCCCCCATCGGGCGGTGATCTTCTTGCCCGCGGAAGCCAGTTCCTCCTTGTGGGCGAGCAGGGCATTGCGATAGCGCCTGAGCGGACGCGACGGAAAACTGATTTGCGGGCAAAAGCGCCCGAGATACTTCGCCAGCGACAGGTCGAGCGGCGTGCCGTCTTGGAAAGAGAGAATGTCGCCAATGAAGGAGATGTTCACGACCGCATCAGGTTGGCTTGGTCCAAGAATCGCGATGATCGCACGCCCTGCCGACCGTGCCGCGCGAAATGCCCGGCGGAACTGCACCTGATCGCCTCGAAAAACCGCAAGATGCCACTTCCTTCCCTGTGGATCGTTGACGAATTCCGGATCGAGTGCCCGGGACTCGGCAAGCAGACGGTCCGAATCGAAGACGAGGACAACGCGGGCCGAATCCGGCTGTTGTTCGAGCCATCGGTCGAAAATCTCGGATGGGGTTGGCGCGGGTGTTTTCATGGTCTCGCTTGAAGTGTCTGGGCCGCATCCATGTCGTGATCGTGTCCTGATTCAAGGGGCCAGGAGTGGCGGGAGCCGCGCAAGTCACTCGAAATCAGCAAAGCAGTCGGGCCGCGCCGTCTAAACGAATGTCGTGGAAATGTCCTGATTCCGTCCAAGATGGCACTCCGCCCTACTGGGTTGGGCAGCTGCTGTGACGCGTCGTGATTATGTCGCGATTCGGGAGCGCATCCCGCCCAGGCCGTAGTAAAACGTGCGGCCCAACCCCATTGGAATGTCGTGATTGCGTCGGGATTCATGCGGGAAGCCTCCGTTTTGTTCTCACATAATGGGCGGCCCTGCCTTTGCCCTCCAGCCGCAAGAGATCGGCGGATTGGAGTTCTCGGAGGTCGCGCTGGGCCTGGCGCTGGGATACCTTACCCGCGAACCGTTCGACGTATTCCGCGAGGCGGATCACCTCACCCACACCGAGTGAATTGAGCAGAGACATCTGCCGCGCACTCAACCGGAAGGCGGGAGCCTCTTCAGAGGCAAGGCTGTGTAGGGTGAGCGTGATTCCATCGCCGTCAGCCTCCCAAGTCGGCGATGGAAGACCAGCGTCCCGACATGCTTCAATGATCCTCAAAGTTCCCCGGCCAATCCGCTCCATCAAGTTGGCAGCGAAGAGAAACTGCGCGATGTCGGGATTCTGGGGCAGCGAGCGGTGCGGATGCCGCAGTTTGTCTGCTTTCCATCCCTCAGGCAGGGAGCCGGAGTTCCAGACTTCCACGCGGTCTGGGAAAACGAGCAGTGTGGCTCCACTGGAGATCTTGGAATAATCGCGATGCGCCAACGCATTGACCAGGCCTTCCTTGACGGCAAATTCGGGATAAGCGGGCAGATTCTTGCGCTCAACGGACGATGGCAGGAACTGCGCGGCCAATGGTGAGTTCCTGAACGTGAATGCCACGGCCCGTTTGACCACTTGGGCGAGCGGAGCGCTGATGTCCTCCTGATCGATGTAGTTGTCACCGGTCTGGTTGGAACGAAACGCGTAGGCCCGCAACCGGGCCTGTGGATGGCGAACCGCAGGCACTTTTCCAAAACAAATATCTCCCGCGTTGGTGATGGATGAACCGGTGCGCATCCCGAGATCTTCCAGAGCTGTTGCCGGGGTTGCAGGCGAGCGAAAGGAAAAGCGCCGCTCGGCGGCAGCCACCTGGACGGTTCGCTGGATTTCCTCATCATCGAGATCCTTCAACGTGAGCACCGGAGAACAGCGCCGCTCCCATGCCTGTGTCTCGGATGCCTTGGTTTCATAACGCCCCTGCAAGTCCTCTCCGGTGGCAGGGACGGTGTTCTTTCCCTTGCGCAAGAAGACCCGGCCATCGGCGACGAAAGGCGTGTCACGGGGAGCGGGAATATCGATCACGATCACCTTGCCCTTGGAAACCGACTCGACGTTGGCGTCGAGGAGCGGCTTGGGGGTGATCGCTTTGCGCAGTGCTTCCGCGATGTCCGCCGCCCGTGCATCAGCCTTGGTCAGGCCGAGCGGTTTGCCTTTGGAATCGGCACCGACCACCACCATGCCACCTCCGCTGTTGAGCATCGCCGCCACATGGGAGACGATGGTTTCAAAGTCATCCGGGGATGCAACAAACTCGAGCCCACCGGCCCGGCCTTTCGCGATTTGAGTGTCCAGAATGTTCATTTTCCGGCTCCTTTCCTGGCAGCAACCACTTTCGCAACCTCGGCGGGATCGCCCAGATTCTCGGCAACGAACGCCTCGGCTTCCTGATACCGGCGAAACTGGCTGACCGCGAAGAGAGTGGCCGCCTCGGGCGAGCCGAATTTCTGGACCCAGTTCCCTTTGCGATCCTTGTAAACCTTCACATCCTGCCGGGTCGCGAGTTCATACATGTCGATGATCCGAAGATCCTCGAATACCTCCGATCGCTTGAGGTTGAGCAACGCCCGCTTCCGGGCCGTCGGATAGCCCAGCTTGCCGAGCAAGGACCGGGTGAAAACAACGTGTTCATGCGCCAGGATCCATCGTGGCTTGCCCAGGCGGATGGCTTCCCGCAGCTCCTCATGCACGATGGAATCATCCTTCGGCTTTTCTTTGCCTGAACCGTAACGCGGCAGGATGATGCCCAAAAACAGGTCACAGTCCCGAACCGCCCGCCGACAATTTTCGAGAGCGGTTTGGTTCGGGTCCACAGGCATCGTGCCCGCATGGGACATCCACACTTCGTATCTCAGCTTGGGATCGGGGCTGGTGAGGGTCGCATAGATTCGGTCCAACAACTCCTCGAAACCGTAAACAGCCGAGGAAACCATCAGGACCGGCTTGGCTCTTGTGATGTCGTGTTTCATGCGCGGTGTTTCGGATGTGATCGCCCCATGGCTCGCGCAAAGGGCGCGAAGGACGCCAAGGGGATTGAAGAAGAAATGTCAGCATCCAAAACCCTTTGCGGGCTTGGCGTGCTTGGCGCAAAATCAGTATTGGCTTTTCGGCTCATATTCCCAGATCGAGGACGGGTTGGTTGTCGTCTTTGCGACGTTTGGTGGAGCCGGTGGTTTCGGACGACTCGGCGGCTTCCGCGAGGCGGCGGCCGGCGACGGCGGCTTGTTTTCTGGCGGCGCTGAGTTTGGCGGGGTCCACGCCTTCGGCGGTGAGGTGATGGCTGATTTTGACGATGAGGCGGTAGGCTTCGGTTTTGTCGAAACCGAGGTGGGCGGACAGCGCGGCAGGGTCTTCTTCGAGTTCCTTGCAGGTGTCGAAGAGGACGGTGATCCAGTCGCAGATTTCCGTGCCGGAGGGGACGCGACCGAACGAACCGCTGGCGAGGCGGTCGGCGTCGTGGAGGACGCGTAGGGAACGATCATCGCCCATCTTCTCCCGTTCTTCGGCGGTGGGTTCGCGCCATCGGTTGGTTTCGGTGTCGCGCCAGAAGTTTTCTCGGAGCAGGCGTTCGAGGTCGAGGGTGCGGGAGACAACGGCGGGAAGCAGGCCGGTCGCCCGCATCCAGAGCGGCTTGAGTTCGCCGGTGAGTTTGGGGGCCGAGAGAATCTGCTGCCGCAGCCAGGCGACGGCGCTCAACTCATCGGTGACGGCAACTTCTTCAGTCACCAGATCCCCGCCGTTGCCACCGATGGTCTCGCCGCGCAGATACCACCGCTGGCCGATCTTGCGGAAATACCGGGCGCACACCCTCTCGATGAATGGCAGGTTCAGCCGCTCCACGCTCACCCCACGCGGGATGAGGTTGTTCATCAGCATTGAGTTGATCGTTGCCGTGGTGCGATGATCGTCGCTGTATTTGCCCGTCTCGGCAGTGATGCGGGCGGGAAGCGTCGTCAGATGTTCGCGGACGGCCTCGGCGATTCGTTGTTCGATGTCCCGGTCCTCGGAGGGAGTTTCACGGACTACGCTGGCGGGCTTGTGGAGGTTGAAGAGGACGTCTTTGTCGAGGGTTCCTTCTCCACGGAGAATCCCTTGGACTTGTTTGAAGGTCTTTTGGTCTTTATCCAATAGAAGCATGCTGGTGATCGTAAATCCCACCCCGATAGCTGCCGCTTTTATTCCCTCGAATAATTCGGGATCGCGGTTGTTAAACTCAACCATCGCATAGCGTCCCGGCTTCAGGATGCGGAAAATCTCAGCAAACCCTGCCTCCATCTTCAGGTTGTAGCTTTCATTCTCCCACTTCCTAGCGTTTGAAGTAATCGCCTCTTGATCTACGTTGGTAGTCTTCTCAATCCAAGCCTCCCAAAGAATATTTAATTCGGAATATGCAATGTTTCTTCCGAACGGAGGGTCGGTGAAAACAAAATCAACAACCTGATCAGGCAACTCAGAAAGGGATTGCGCAGGTCGATTAAGCACTTTGCAACCTGTCTTGGTTACAGTCGCAAAATATTTCATGAGGTCATCATACTTTCCCTCAAGAACCTTGAGAACATTCGCTTCACACTGGAAATGCGGGAGAAACAACCGTGCCGCCATCGCGCCATTCCCCCGTTTTCCGAAGTTATATCGAGTGAGCTTGCTACATAACCCTACTGATACCGAGGTGAATAGAAAGCGAAGAACTGATCTTAGTCTATCTGATTCCCTTGCGTTTGCCTGCGCCCAAAGTGATGCAAGCGCACGGAGATTCCTTTTTGTATAGACTGCATCAACGGTGACTATGCCTACGTTAATAAGCCGGTTGCCCTCCTCCCCTGCGACAAGTGGGACGGTTGGAAACCAGTGAGGAATAGCCGTGGTCTCGGTCTGCTCAATCGTCCTAAAATCAAGGCGAGATAGGGGGCGGCGCTTCACGATTGAGCTTAGTCGGACTTTCCCCGAAGAAGATAAAACCATGCCATTAAAGCCGAAGATAGCGATCTCGGCAGCCGAAGTGAGGTATGTTGCTTGATCAGTCGTCCACGTCTGCTTGCACTCGGAACATTCAAAACCATCGTCTAAATTTTTTGTCGCACTCCAAAGGCGAATGGTTTTGCCGCATCCCCGCGCAACCTGCCTCCTTTTTAGGATCGGTTTACCAATGTTCTTGCCCCTCGTGCTGATCTTCCCCGTCGGCTCCTCAACGGTGACGAACCCCTCGCAGCGATAAACGTCTGACCAGATGGTGTATTGGATCATCGCGGGGATGCACACCCACTGATCCACGGTGGGGACATCGAGTTTGCCCCATTTGTCGTCGCGTGGCAGTTCGGTGACGGGATAGCCAAGACGCCGCTCGACATCCTCACGGGAGATCAGTTCCCAAGTCGGTTCGACCTCATCGAGAATGGCATTTGTGGGGACACTTGCGGGCGGGTTCTTCAGTCGAGAAGCCACCTCGGGCTGAGTGGGAGCATAGACACCGACGGCGGGCTCGTAGTGTTCGGTGCCATAGAGCCAGTCGAACTCCTCCTTCACGGCGGCCTTGATCCGCTCGAACTCGCTCTTGAGCGCCTCGACATCGACCGGGGTGTTGTAGTTGTAGGCAATGTGACAGGCGGCCGGGGAAAGGTCGTTGAGGATGCAGGCGCGGGGGCCGACCCGGTCGGCCAACTCCGGGAATTGCTCGAGGATGTCTTTGGGGGGGGCCGCACACATTTGGGCAGCTACTCCCGTCATGCCGGAACCACAGAACGGATCGAGGACAACATCGCCGGGTTTCGTGTAGTGGAGAATGTAAGGGATGATGCTCCGGGGCGGAACCTTCGTGTGGTAGGAGTGCGCGTTGTAGATCGGGTCGTTCTTCCCTTCTTTGATATCCGCCGCAAACGGCGGACGCTCGTAGTCGTCCGTCTCCGGGTCGTAGGGCCGGACGTGCTTTGCGAGGAATGCTTGGAGATCGGAGTCCATCAGTTCGTGTCCCCCCGGATGAACAGCCGGACGCGCTTCCCGGCGGCTTGATTGGCTTTGGCATCCTTGAGCTTCTTGCGGAGGCGGTTGGCGAAGGCGTCCACCGCTTCGTCAATGCGTTCGCCATCAATCGCGCCGATCTCGTCGAGGATGTCGGAGAGCCCGACTTCGACCTGTGCGAGGTTTTGCTCCTGCAGGAGCTTCCGGATGAACTCGACCAGTTCATCGGTGAGGATCTCCACCAATTTGCCTGCGTCGGCCGCAGCGATGACTTCGAGGAGCGTCTTGATTTCCGGCTTCCCGTCGGCCGCTTTCTGGAGAATTGCGGTGATGGCGGCATCCTTGAACCGCTGGATGCGGTCGGCGATGCCGCCGCTGACGCGTGCTTGGAGAGCCGATGCGTCGGGGATCACGACTTCGGGCGTCCATTCGCACTTCGGGCAGACTGCGTTACCTCCCTCGACAGCCGCCTCGGCGGCATCCGGGCAAATCCAGACGGCTTTTTCAAGCGCGAGCAGGTCGGCTGCGACCGTGGCCGTGGCAGGAAGAGGCGGGCCGAGTTCAGCGAGCGAGTTCAGGCGGACGAGTCCACGAACCTGCGAAGCGAGCTTGACCGCGTCGGACGCAACCTTTTCGAGTGCGTCGAAGTGGGCGGCATGGCCTTTGCGGTAGGCCTGAGCGTAGCGGATTTTCCATTGTTTGAAACCATCGAGGCGCGCGCCAATCAAGTGGGGGCTCGCCATGAGGGTGTCGAACCTGATCTGCGAGAGCAAGGACGTGCGGTCGAATTCGATGGTGGGATCGATCTTGCAGGCGGCGCGCAGGTAGGCGGCGGCACCCATGAGCTCGACACCGGCGTCCCGGACCTGCCTTGCCTTCTTGAACGCCTCGAATGCCGAGGAGAATTTCTCGGCCGTTTCGTAATTCTCGCGCGCGACTGCGTCGAACTCGTGGAAGTCCGCAGCGGCGGCGACGGTTGTGAACCGGGCGAGCAGAAGCTTGAAATCCGCATCAACAGCACCGTCCAAAGCCGGGGCCACCTGCTGGAGCGTGCTGTCCATCTGGGGGATCTCGGCCTCCAACGCCCGGAGAAGCTTGGCGAGTTCGGCGTTGCGTTCCTGCTCCTCGTCCGGAGTGGCGGCGGTCTTGAGCGAGGGATCGAGAACGCGGGCAAACGGGAGAACCTCGTTCCACCCTTTCTGTGTGGATGCGACGAGCCGCGCCCCGAGGAGTCCTTTGTCGAGCTTGGCGTTCCAATCGACGATGGCGAGGGTGTGGGGCGTAAGCTTATTGCCGGGCAGCGGCTTCCCGTCGCTCGTCTGGACGGGAGACGCCGGGTTGAGGACAAGCTCCCAACCGCCGAGTTTGAGCAGGGCGAAGGTGTAGAGCTGCACCATCCAGTCGGTGAGCCCGTGCGGTGGGGCGCAGAGCTGGGTCTTCAACTCCTTCACGGGAATGTCGGCCCGGCCCTTGATGATGTCCCGGATGCGCTTCAGTGCCGTGCTGTCATCGGCCCGGAGCTCCTGGGGGGCGCTCTTTTTCGAGAGTTCGAGCCCGGGGGCATAGTTGGTGGCGGCATCCCGATCAGCTTTCTGAGGTTCCTTGCCGAAGAGGCCGGAATAGACTTTGCGAGCTTCGGTTTCGGAGAACGGTTTTTTAATTTCCGCAGGGATGAAGAGCGGCTTGTCATAGGCTTTCTCAAGCAGGGCCTTGGCGATCTCCTCGGTCTTGTTGGCTGGCTGTGCGAAAATCGCAAGCGGCTGCATGCCGTAGTCGGCCTGGGTGAGGATTTTGCCGCCTTTGTATTCGAGTAGCTGGCGGCGGAGAACAGATTTTAATGCGTCGGCTCGCTTCTCGTCGGCATAGGCGCGGAGGGAGGGTGATGAGGCATTGTCCCGCCGCATTTTCTCGGCGGCGAGCAGGTCGGCCAAGGCTTCGCGGGTGTCGGCGCTCAGGGCTTTGGTGCGACAGACGGCGATACGCGTATCCTCGATCGCGGCGCGGATGGCATCGTCCTTGGTCCCAGCATCCCCGGCGAGAAAGACCACGCGAAAATGGATGTCGGCATTGTCGAGAACCTTGCCCCACTCCGCGCGCCACGCGGTGACTGCGATGGCCTCGCCACTGTAAGCGATGTTGTGAACCTTTTTGGTTGATGCAGAAATCGTCTTGGGAAGCAAGAACCGCGCTGGCGCTCCGGATTTTACTTCCTCCGGTGTGCGTTGATCGTCGGGCTGGAACTCGTGGAGCAATCCGCCGTTGAGCTGAAGCTCAGCCTGAATCTCCGGCGTGATGACCTGGATGTCCCAGAAGAGCGATTCCAACCACTTCGCGTCCTGCGCGGCGGTGTCGTCTTTGAACCTTTTTTTGAGCGGCGCAAAGACCGAAGCAGGCTTCAGTTCGAGTGCCGAAGTCTCGTATGAGTAAACAGTGACCTCTGTTCCGCCTCGCTGCTTCTTTTCCCGGCGGACAGGCGACCCGCCTGAAACGAGGATGTCGAGCAGGTGATTGGCCTGCCCCGTAGAGCCTACGGCGTCATCCGCGAGCCAAGCCGCCTCGGCAATCTCCTGCTCAGTGAGACCATCACGAAGATTTTCAGGGAGGCTGATTGCTTGAAGGAAGAGCGTTTCGAGAATGCGCTGGGCCTGATCCTTCTCCTCTGGGGCGAGATCAAATTCGACGAGTTGTTCGATGGCGGCCTGAAGGCTTTGATACTTCTCCTTGTAGAGATCGCTGGTGAGGCCCTTCCGCATCTCATCGCTGCGAATGAGGTCCGACACAACAACGAGTCGCTTTTGCGCGAGCAGGTTGCCGTCGGAAATCGCCTGCCATGCCATGCGGATGGCGGAGCGGGCTGTGGGGAGATTGTTCTGCTCTGCGCTTTGCGTGATCCGGCGCAGAGTCTCGAACACTCTCGGCTGGAACGGGAAGATCGCGGAGAATGCTTCCTGCGAGATGTTCGCCTGCTTGAGGAACCGGTATTCCTTGCGGCATTCGTCGAAGTAATCCTTGATCCCGGTAACGGCCCCCTTGATGTGCTCGACCGTGCGGAATGCCACGATCTCGCCGAAGTCGCTCTTGGATTTGTCGCCAAGAAGAATAAGAGGCACGAACCTGTCGCTCTTGCCGCCACCGGAAAGCTTCTGCGGAATGTCCCCCTGACTGGCAATGACCGTGATAACATTGAAACCCTCGCCGGGAAGAACGTGCGCGAGCGTTTCGAGGACGTCCTCATCCTCCGCGGCAACCGCGCTGTGTTGAGCGTGGCGATCCTGCCATGAGCGAAACTCGTCCACGCAAAAGATCACACCATCGTAGCCACCGAGCTTGGTAATCTGCTGGCAGATGTGGGCGAAGCGCTCCTTGAATTTGGATTTCAGGTGCGCACCGACCATTCCCGATTCCGAGATCACCTGGCCGAGCTTCTTCTCACCATAGACCTGCCGATATTCGGCGGCAGACACCTGGTGTTGCTCCTTGATGAAATGCTCTACGCCAGCCTTGGCGTGGCTGGGTGCCTGATGGTCAAACCAGTCGAGAGCGAGGTCCGCGCTCGTGAATCGGATTTTCTCGGCCAGATCGGGCCGAAGCGCGCGGATGCTTTCCTCGATCTGCTCCTCAAAAATGCGCATCAGGCTGTCATAGGATGCCCCCCGAGCATCACCGAGTCCTTTCATCGAGAAAGCTATAGGAAAGAGCTTTCGCTTCTCGACGGCATGTTGGTATTCGTCACGAAGATCCTTGTCCTGCAGCGCATCCCAAACACCATCATCCTTTCCCCACATGAGCAGGCAAAGAATTGTGCCCAGAAGCGATGTCTTGCCGGCGCCGTATTCCGCTTGAACCCAGAATCCCTGTCCTTTGCTGTGGACCACGCACTCAAAGATTTTCTTCGCTTGAACTCGCAGCGACGGGGTGAACAGGTAGTCAGATACCGTTTGCCGCGCCTCTGACTGCTGGATGATCTGGTTGAGTGTGGGAGTGGTCTGCGGCTCTGGCTTGAGCGACAGAATTTTACTGAGAGCCGGGAGTTTGGACATAAGAATCAGGCGTAGGCTGCTTTGGCGTGGTCGGGTTGAACGAGATACTCGAGAAGCGCGTCGGCACGAAACTCGAACTCTGCCGGAAGCGACAACTTCTCCGGTTTTCCATCCAAGTGCAGGATGACCATGCTGCGGTCCGTGCAGAACCAATCGAAAAATCCTGCAAGCCCAATGTTGAAGTGGGCCACTAATGATGTCGATGTAACGATGAGAATGCGGCGATCTCCCGGAAAGGGCTTCAGCGATTTCAATTGCGAGTCAAGGGCACGTCGGAATTGCACACGGGCTTCATCGTCGGCGACATCCTCGTTGGATACTAGATCGAGGAGGTCCAACTGCTTCGTGTCTCCGGATCCTGCCGGGATCGCCGACAAGAGCAACTCAATCGAGCCAAGCCAGACGACGATTTCTTTATTCCATGCGCGTCGCTCGACAAGATCGCGAAGGTCGGAAACAGACTTCACAATTTCGCCCTCCTCTCAATCAATTCCCGCCATCCGAAACTAGTCGTGATTTGCTCGAGTCGGTCCGCAACAATGTATTTCCCGATCAATCCTGCGTGGTCGGCTGCCCGCAGAAAGTCTCGGAGCTGATCTGCATTGCGCAAGCCCATGTAAAACCAGAATGGGTTGGCCTCGATCTGGGAAACTTCGATTGTCCTGACCGCCTCGACGGAGAATGCGTGGTGTAGGCAAATGAGTGCGGCAGTCGGGTTGAATGAGGGAGTGGCAATGCGATCGCCAGTCGATGTCTTTTCTAGGAACCCGAGTTTCCGAAGATTGGAGAGGAGTCGCTTCCGACTCAGCAAGACCAATGAGTGGCCAATAGCCTTCTCAGCATGCGAAATCAGGTAGTGCGACGGAGCGACGATTCCATCTTGAAGACGCGGCAGAACCGTCGACACACTCGCAGCCATGATAGGTTCAGCACAAAGGTATAGATAACGATGAACCGCCAACTGGATGGAAAAATCACGATAAGATCTCCAAGTGGTGAGAGCCAATCCATTGAGGCCATCGCGGAAGAACCACTTAATCAGTGAATCTGCATAGCGAAGTCGGGTTGTCTCGCTGTTTTGCGGAAGGCCAGCTGCTAGCACCTCTCGCAGTGCATCAATCTCAACTACAGTTTCCGATTGAACAACAGCCGCCAAAGCTTCCTTGAAAACAACTTCTTGCAAAGTTTTTTGCGGCCTGTTGAGGATACGCGGAGATTGAGATTGCCTTGCTAGATTTATGGAATCTTGATTTTTCAAATTTTTTGCTATTTGCGTGAATTAAAGAAAAAAAAGAAGTGCCAGTTTGTTTGACTAAAAAATCGGTTTACATCCACGTCCAGCTACATCTCCGACAGTTCACATTTTTCGCAGCTTCGGGCAATAGGATTCGGTGACATATTCACTCGTCATCCCCGCATAGAATCGGAGCATGCGTGGCATAGGGATTGTTAGGACTGATCGGGCTGAACTGGCTCCCATATTGGCTGTAGGGGTTGTTGATACTTGTAGGCGAATAGGGACTGCCGTATTTGCCGTAGGGGTTCGAAACAGAATCTGGATCGTAGGGATTGGCGCTGAGTTTGCCGAGATACTGCCCGTCGGCGGCGATAATCTTTGGGGCTTCAGTGGCGTAGGGATTTGAGACGCTGGTGGCTGAATACGCGCTTCCGTATTGGCTGTAAGGGTTGTTGACACTCGTCGGGCTGTAGGGACTGCCAAACGCACCGAATTTATTCGCCGTGGAATCGGCGGCGTAGGGATTCGCGCTGAATTGGCCTAGGAAAACGCCATCGTCGTCGCATACCTGCGCGGAGGTGCTCGAGCAAAGAATCGGCAGGGTGATGGCGGCTGCGAGGAAGATGGTTTTTAGTTTCATACTTTGGGTTTGTTGGTTTGTGTTTGGAGAATAGAGGCTCAGATGTCGCGCCTTCTGCAACAGGGTGGCGTAGCCGCTGTGGTGCGTGGCGAGTAACTGGTGGCGGGTGCGAGCTTTTTTGATCCGGCGAAGCAACCTGAAATCCCGAATCGGTTTTCCATAGGCGTTAGTCTCCATAGCTCAAAACAAAAACTCGCTCTGACGCGCGAAGCGGCTTGGGAATTGACTCTGCGGGCGGAAGCAGCGCGTGGCTGCTTGGATAGCGAATAGGATTTTGGTGATCATTTCGAGGGAGACCCTATCAACCCCGGTCGGACATCCGCTGGGGGTGGAAAATTTTTTCTGAATTATTTTTGTTAAGAATTTGTTGGTTCGTTGGCGCGTGTCATAGCGATCTCGCGAGTGTCACCATCTATCGGACCTTTTTCCGTCCCGTGCCGGAGCGTCGGCACGCCGTGCCGGAGC
>Ga0114963_10001293_pt1 | contig 17307 bp, 20 predicted proteins | sample C_131016_EF_Meta_FD_87019 | JGI IMG/M metagenome (GOLD analysis project Ga0114963, IMG submission 87019) | Freshwater microbial communities from Lake Croche, Canada to study carbon cycling - C_131016_EF_MetaG | ecosystem: Environmental > Aquatic > Freshwater > Lake | place: Lake Croche, Canada...
CTACAACGTGTTACGTATTATGAGTGGTATGGGAGGGTTAGCATACTCAAATTAAACACCATATACTGTCACATTTTATTTATTCATATTATATAATATTTAATTTTTTGTTTTTAAATATTATAAGATGATTTTGTTTGGAAATGGATGGGTTTTTCACAGAAAGTAAACGCAAAAACTTTATTAGATAAATATTTTAAGATTGATATAGACTATAAATTTTTGCTTTTGTGTAGACAAAAGCAAAACAACATTCGTAGTGGGCATAATAAAGAAACAATAATTTTTCTTTAAGTTGAAAAATATATATTAATTCAAATACTATTCGAAATAAAAATTGATTAATTGTTTTGGAAAACAATTAAAAGAAACAAAACAAATCCTAGAAAATGCGTTCATTAAACATTTACTTGAAACAAGTTTATACAACAAATACAAAAAATATAATAATGAATTATACTGATACAACTACAGTAAATGAAATGATAACTTATTTAAATAGAATAATAAGACCTAGTTTCAATTTTAGAAATCACGAATTGGTAGAACTAGCGCGTCGAGAATACAATTCTTTGACGAGACCAGAAGAAGCGCCTGCTTTAATTAATTCAAATGTTAAAATAATAGACTATTTTAACATTCCTTCAATTGGAAATACAACTATTTGTTTTTATCTGAGAGAGAAGGAAGGATTAGAAGAGGAAAATATCGATAATAATTGTATGATTTGTTATGAAAGAAATGTATATTTAACAAATCCATATAATTGTTCGCATAATATTTGTAGACCTTGTTTTATAAACTGCGCTAGATTTAACATAAACAATTGTTCTTTGTGTCGACGATGTCAACGAAATAATATATAATAATATATATGGAGAAACAAGATGATAATAATGAACTTAAATGGTCGTCTGATATAGAATGGGTATTAGACAAAATACGGTTTAATTCTTTGATTTTTTCAAAAGAACATAAAAAAAGGTATTTGTATTTAAAGAAAACATTGAAATATTATCGTATCCCAATAATAATATTATCAGCAGTAAATTCTGTAGTAAGTGTTGGTGCCCAACCTTTTTTTATACAACAAACAGTGTCTGTTACAAATTGTGTATTATCTTTATTATGCGGAATAATTGGTTCAATTGAATTGTTTTTTGGAATTCAAAGTCAAATGGAAATTGAAATGAATAGTTCAAAAGAATATTATATATTATCTTCTGATATATTTAAAACTATATCTCTCTTGAGATGCAATAGACAAACCGATGGAAAAACATTTTTAAATGAATCATATTCCACATATGTAAAACTAGTTGAATCATCTTGTATAATAAGAAAAAAATTAGAAGATAAATTAAAACCAATAGATGATAAAGTCGTAAAAAATAAAAGTTATTTAACTAATTCAACAAATAATTCTTCAGATAATAAAAGTTATTTAACTAATTCAACAAATAATTCTTTGAGTAATTCTTCAGATAATTCTGAAAATAATAGTTCAAATATAGAATTTGTAAATAATAATGATGATAAAAGTTATGATTTAATATAAACTGTTGAATAATAAATTCATATTACGCACTTCTTGTTTCTCCAATTCGGGATAGAATAATTTTTTTATTTGTTCGTCATCTCTAAATCTGATAGAATAATTTTGTTGAATATTATTTCTACCAATTCTTCCTAATGCTTGAATAATTTTTTCTTGAGTTAAATTCAAATCTTTGCTGAGATAACCGTGACAAAATTGGTAATTAGTTCCATATATATAATCACTCGATGCTATTATAATATATAACTTTTGTTCTTCTGCTAATTTTTTCATAATCTCTGTATAATCAATACTGGGATGATTTGTAAAAACACCGATCCCCATTAATAATAAAATTTTCCAACTATCCTCAATGTCTTTCAATAACATAATGTCAATAATAGTTTTTTCATCAATGTCACTTGTAAATGAATTTCTAACATCAATACTATTATCTACCCATTTTTTCAGATGAAGTTGTTTATTTGGAACAAAAGTTTCATTTAATTGTGCAGATTTAATCATACTTTTATATTTTTCTAATTCATCATCTATTTTACTAATTTTTCTTCCATCATCACCTGTTATTTTTTTAAACTTAGTATCTGCCTTTTTCCCATTGGTTGGTTCATCATCTTTTATCATATGTTTATCATTTATTTCCATTAATTCATTTTCTAATATATCTATTTTAGAAATAATTTTATTATTAAATTCTATTTTTTCTAAAATGTCATCCATTACTTTAATAGGAATATTTGCTTGTTGGATGCAAAATTTTGCTATTTTATTTACATCTTCCGCTAAAAATATAGTTGGACCATCTGTTAATGTAAATGAATCCCTTGTTGTTATATAAATACCGGCTTGTTCTTCTTCTTGTAATGTTGATTGTTGTGTATTTACTACTACTTGTTCACTATATAATCTTTTAATTTCAGCACCATCTAGTGAATTTATTGTTTCTGTTTTTTGAATTATTCCGGGACCAATACTATTGGTTTTTTTAATTTTATTTCCTTTTGGGTCAATGGAATTATTCAGTTCTATTTTCCGATAACGTCTATTTTTCATTGAAATGTATATAGACCCCCAAGTTCCTTTCAATATTTTCTTTAAAAGAAATAGATAATGTAATTTAATATCCATCATACTAATGTCTTCAATTGATACAAAACGTCTTGCGATTTTTGCACTATTTTGTATAAAATTATTATTTTCAACAAATGTTATAAAGTTTATAACTTCATTCAAATCAAAATATCTTAACATTGTCAAATTATTTTCACAATTATTTACGATTTGCATAACTTCATCATAATCTTCACTTAAATAATGGGGTAAAACAACATATCCAAATTTATTTATTATTGGAATTGTTTTTTTGCAATCGTGACTAACAATATTATATATTTCTGCACCAACGAATTTTTCTTTAAAATCATTAATAGTTTCAGTTAATTCATCTAATTTTGGCAATGTTGCAGAAGATAATACCATATTTGGTATTTGATTTTCTTTCCAATTATTGTGAATAATAGAATGTAATTCGTGATTTTTATAATCCAATGTAATTGTGGGTTCGTCCCAATAAACAATAATATTTTCTACAGGGTTGAATGATTTCATATAATACATTGCAGGCAAATATGACTTAATGTCACATATCATAATTTCAACTTTATCTCCGACCGAATTATCAACTTTATAAATTCCACCACTTTTACGGTTTTTTGAGTATTCTTTTGCTGAGAAATAATGAAGTCTTATATCATCTGCTGAAGAACATCCAAATGCAAACGCGATTTTCTTATTGACAGATATGGCAGATTTTGCCAATGCCAACCCTACGTGTCGTGCAGCACATACAAATATTACACGATATGTTTCAGATAACCCAATAGGAGATAATGTTTTTCCAGTTCCAGTTGGGGCAATATAAAGTATTAATTTGGGTTCTTTATTTTTTACATATGTGAACAATTTTTTTTGATGTTCATAGAGTGTGTAATCAGAATATTTCAATAATAAACTATTTTTTTCAATTAAATCAACCGATTTTGTTATTATATCAACCATATTAATTTCATTTTCATAATTATTTATTATATTATCAACAATTTGTTTTATATGTCTATTAATTTGTATTACATTCATTTTGATTAATTTATAAATTGTGTAATAATAATTTAACCATTTTGATTTATTTCTTGTCTTGTAATCTAAAATATCGTTAATTAATTTTATAAGGGTATATTCAAAAATTAGGGATTTGTTTATTTTATTAACATCATTTTTGTTAATTCTTATCAAATCCGCCTTTTTAATAATAGGATTTGTTTTAACAGAAATATTGAATATATTACTTATGTTATATTTTCCTTTAATTTCATCAATATCTTGAGAGAAATAGTTAATATATAAATAATCCTCCATTAGTTCATTATAATCTATTTTTAAAAACCCGAAAAGTGAAATATGTTTATTATACTTAATATTAACATTATTAAACCCATTTGTAATAAGCGATAATATTTCTTTTTCATTATCGTTTATTGGAATTTCAATTGACATCCATTCAGCCTTTGAAAGTTTTACTTGGTTCAAATCCATCTTGTATTCTTTGCTGTTATTTCTTTAATATTTTTGGTTCTTTATTGTTTGATTCTTTGTTGGTTGTTATTTTAATTATATTATATTCTTTAAGTTGTTTATTTATATTATTTTACAGGATTATCTCTCTACATCTCTAATAATCCAACATTAAACATTTTGTTGGGTTTATATTTCAATATATCTAATTCTTTGAAAGTTGTGGGGAATTCTTCAAATCCATAAATATCTTGAAGCATCATCCATTCAAAAAGTCCACCATTGTAAATATGAACGTTGAAAAATCCGAGACTCAATAATTGTTTATATTTTATCAATGGTTTTTCATCATTTGAATTTCTTCCATAAATAATAATCCGGTCCTGTTTATTTCCACGAATTAATTTATTAATTATAATTTCTTCTTGATTACAATTAATTGAACCTATTATTAGACATTTTTGTTCTGTTTCTGGAAGAGTATTTATTAATAAATAAGTTTCCGGATTTTTATATGCAACTTGCATATCTTCAAAATTTATTTTTCTTATTGATTGAGCATTACCCATAATATTTAAATAATTAATATATATTTAAATAATAATAATAAATATTCTTTATCTCTCTCTCTCTGAAGAAAATAAATAATAATTAATTAAAATTTACTACAATCTCTACCTTTTCTTTTTTAATGCTTTTTGTTGCCGAGACAGACAATTCTTCTCTCTTTTTTCTTGTCTTATTATTATCTATTATTATATCTTTTCTTTTAGAAGTACTATTTCTAGAATTCATATCATTTTCAATATCAACATAATTGTTTTCAATATATTCAATTACCTTATTTTCTAAAGTCCATTTAAAAAAATTCAATTGACCTATTGTTGTTTCAATAAATGTATCATTTTTATAAGGTATACTAATTCTATCCCATCTACAGAATGGGTCAAATCTCTTTTTTGAATATGCTTTTAATTTCAACTTATAATCAACATATACCTTAAATCTTTTTATAGTATTGTTTTCTTCAATATTATATAAAGTAAAATATTTTTTCGCATAATTTGTAGCAAACCAATCTACAATTCTGAGAGATATTTTCGTTTCACCTGTTATAATTTTTAACATTTTGTTTAAATTTTCCTCGTTTTTGTAAAAACTCATTAAGTTATGTAATAATAATTCATTTTGTGAAGTATAGTTCAACATTGACATAATCATTCATAAACTAAATTTTTTAAATGATTATTTTTATTTATTCTTTATTTATTCTTTATTTATAGTAAAAAATGGATTTAAAGGAACACGACTAACTAATTCTCTCTCAGACATTCTATTATATGTTTCTTCTCTCTTATTAAATTTGTCTAAATGATTTATTGTGTTATCCTTTGTTTCTTTATCAGTTTCTTTATCCTTAGTTTCTTCATTTACCTTTCTATGTTTAGGACTTCTCTCACATTTTTCACCATTACTCCATTTCCATTCCATTTAATTATATACAAATTAAAATTATATATAATATACTAATATATATTATGTTAAATCGTTATATTTTAACAATTATATTAGGGTTTTTTGCAGGAATTACAAGTGGTTCTCTTGGAGTTTCAGGTGCTGAGATTATTTTACCAGGATTAATTATTTTGAACATAGTAAAAAATTTTAAAATATCAATTGGAACAACATTATTAACTATTCTTCCACCATTATCAATCGGAGCAGTTTATGAATATTACAAAAGAAAACAAATTGATATACCAATATCTTTAATTTTAATGATAACTATATTTCTAGGTGCTTGGGTTGGTTCAAAATTAGTAAAGGATGTTTCAAATACGATGTTAGAATATTTAACAGGTTTTTTCTTTATATTTGTTGGAATATTTTTTTTATTTAACGCTTATTATAATTTTTTTGGAGAGAAATAGATATATATATATATATGCCATATTACAATAATGATAATATAAATTTATTATTTATTCATATACCTAAAACAGGTGGGACATCTGTAGAAAAATACTTAAGTTCTAAATACAATATTGAGTTGAATAATTATTCTTTATATAATGATAATACAACATTTAATAACGTAAAAATTTTTGCACCATTGACACATATATTATATAAAACAATAATTAAATATAAAGATGAATTTCATATAAATATTGATAATCTTGAAATTATTACAATAGTAAGAAACCCATATAATAGAATTATTAGTGGTTTATTTTATTGGGGTATAATAAATGATAAATCAAGTAAAAATTTTGTCTATGAAAATATCAAAAAATATATAAATTCTCCAAATATTAAATTTGATAATCATAATTTGCCCCAATATTTATTTCTAGAAAATGAAGATGGAATTATTCCTGACAATATTAAAATATTACGTACTGAAACCTTAAATGCTGATATGAAAAAAAATGGTTACACTGATTTTACTATTAAAGATAATGTTAATAAATATAATATGAGTTTTGCTGATTATTATAAATACTTAAATGAAAAATCTATAAAACTAATAAATAATTATTATAGAAAAGATTTTGAATATTTTAATTATGACAAAATAAATTTATAAATTAATCATTTCTTATAATTTTTAATTCTTTTGTAAACAAAAATGCGTCTTTATTTATATTTCTTCTCTTTAAATTACATTCAAGACAAGACATTATTACATTGTCAACATTGTGTCCAATGTCATTATTAATTCTATCTAAACTCCATTGTTTCATTTCTCTCACCAAATCATATAATATAAACACTTTTTCTTTACAATAATAACATTCCAGATTAGAATCATATAGAAGTTGAATTACATAATCGTAGTTTATAAATTTGTCAATATTTATTTTTTTTTTAATTACATCTTGATTTTTATAACCACTAATTTTTTTATTTATTTCACTTTCTATTAATTTGTTGATTTCATTATCATTACCGTGTATATTTTTATCAATATAATTTTTAATATAAAATTCTTCTTTTTCTTTCAAATTATCTATTATATCAATTTTATCAAATATTTTTCTTTTCTTTATTTCCTTATTTTTTGTTAATTTTTTAATTTGATATTTGTTGTTTACGCCAATTATATTTATTTTTTTATCATTATTATCATTATTATTATTATTAGTTGCGTCCATTATAATAATATTATATAAAAAACTAAGTTAAACTCTATTTAATAATAATATATAAGTAAATTTAAAAATGATACAAGAAAATGTTGAAGAATGTATTGAACTTAAAAATATTAAATATAAAACGATGCTTTTAAGTGGAAATATTATTTCAGATAATAGAATAAATAACAATGACAATTTAACAAATTTAGACAAATTTTTGGAAAATAACAAGTTGAATAATGAGAATGAACCGTGGAATAAATTAGACAAAACTGTAAAAACCAAAAAGTTGATATTATTTGCGGAGAATTATAAAAATGCCAATAATTTGGATTTTGATGAGTTTGAAGTATTAATTAAATTTTTGAAGGATTGTCTTGATAGAAAAAAACTACAAAGAGTTAAAGATGTAACTTATGACAAATCAGTTGGGATAATAAAAGAAGTGCCTGCATTATCTTTCAATAAATTAAATAAACATTTTACATTAAAAAACCTAGATAAAAGGGTTAATACATTGAAAAGTCTTCCAGTAAAAAAAAATAGGGGAACCATTAAAAATAAATCAAATGAGGATGAAAATATTATTGAAGATTAATTTTATTTATAATTGATAACATATAAAAATAAATTTACATTTTATTATTCAAAAACTAAAATGTAAATAATTATTTAATAAATAATATATAAATGTTAAATGACATAATATGTAGAATATAATATGTTATTAAAAGAATTGCCAGAATTAAATAATATAATTAACACAATTAAATCAAAAGAAGATGAAGAAGAAGAAAATATGCCTTGTTTCTTCAGTGAAAATGAAGAATGTGATATTATTGAAACAATACTTCAGTTAATGTATGATTTTGTAACTGATAATCCAACTGAAATTGCTGACCCCGACTTTAATGAAATAATTAAAGAAAATGTAAAGGATTTATTTTTTAATAAAAATTGTATAATTTTAAATAATATAACCAAATTTATTGACGATTTAGAGGATGATGTAAATTATTTCATTGAAGTTGCTTTTGATATTTTTCATTTAAATATTATTCCACCACGTTCATTTAAAAATACTTTTATTACTCATATTCCAAATCAAAGAGAGATAGAAAAAATACAAGAAAAACTAAACTATTTAAGTTCAAAACCGCAACCACAACAAAGAACTCCAGAATGGTATACATTTAGACATAATTTAATTACTGCGAGCAATGCATATAAAGCATTTGAAAATCAGAGTTCACAAAATCAACTTATTTATGAAAAATGTCAACCATTAGTAATAAATAATAATAACAACAATCTTTTTGTTAATGTTGATTCTCCACTTCATTGGGGACAAAAATATGAACCGATTTCTGTTATGATTTATGAAAAAATGTATAATACACGAGTTGGTGATTTCGGTTGTATTCAGCACGAGAGTTACTTATTTTTAGGTGCTTCGCCTGATGGCATAAATAATGACCCAACAATTCCCAATAGATATGGACGTATGTTAGAAATTAAAAATATAGTGAATCGTGATATTACTGGAATACCAAAAAAAGAGTATTGGATACAAATGCAACTTCAAATGGAAAATTGTGATTTGGATGAATGTGATTTTTTAGAAACAAGATTTATTGAATATGAAAATGAAGACCATTTTTTTAATGATGGGGAGGATTATGATATTAATTTTGCGAATGATGGGTCATATAAAGGAATAATTATGTATTTTTCTACAAGTGAAGGCAAACCTTATTATTTATATAAACCACTAAATATGAATTTAAAAGAATATGAGTTGTGGAGAGATAATAATATGGACAATAATAGTAATGACAAAACGTGGATAAAAAATATATATTGGAAACTCGAAGAATATAGTTGTGTTTTAGTATTAAGAAACAAAAAATGGTTTGAAGATAATATATTTCAATTAACTAATATTTGGAATACTATTGAAAGAGAGAGAATAAGTGGATTTTCACATAGAGCACCAAATAAAAGAATAAAAAAAAGTGAGTGCTTAGATAATTTTGCTCAATCTTGTTTATTAAATTTGAATAAATTTAAAGAAGAAATTGCATTAAAATGCTGGTAATTCTAATAGTTTTCCAGGTTGTTCACTCAAGAATAAATTACTACTAGTTCTATAATAATTCACCCTTATTCCTTCATCATCAGGAACAGGTGGCAAAGGAACCACAACATTACTTTTATTATGATTATCTTTATATAGTGCACCGCAAAATTCAGAGCGTGAACATTCACCATCATCAGGGTTTCTACGATATCTTAAATTATTTGTTAATTGAGCATATGGATGTTTGGATGGTGGATTATATGTAAAAATAGGATAATGCCACCAAATATCACTAGCGTTGTTATCTGTCACATTTTTATTTCCTGTAGGTGTAAAACTATCTGACAATAAAGAAGTTTCAATGCTTGATGGATAATTATTTCCAGAAAATCCTTCAATACTTAAATTAAAAGACCCTAAATAAAGGACTGTAAAAATAAATAGAGATAATAATAAGTATTTATATAGTTTATTTTCCATTTATATATTACAATAAGAAATATATACTTTATTATTATTATTTAAAATAATAATTATATATTAATTAAAAGATGGAAAACTACGATATGATGGTTACTAAAAGAAATGGTAATTTGGAAAATATATCATTTGATAAAATTTTAAATAGAATTAAAAAGATTGGAAAAGAAGTAAATATTAATATTAATTATTCTTCATTATCAATGAAAGTTATTGACCAATTATATGATAACATTCCAACTACAAAAATAGATGATTTAACGTGTGAACAATGTGCGGCAATGTCCACATTACACCCTGATTATTCTTTATTAGCTTCTAGAATCTTTGTAAGCAATATTCAAAAAAATACATTATCATCTTTTTGTGATGTTGTAAATAAATTATATAATTTTATTGATTTAAATGGAAACCATTGTCCTATTATTTCTGAGAATATGTGGAAAATTGTAAATAATAATAAGGATTTTTTTGATAATACAATTGATTATGAACGGGATTATTTATTTGATTATTTCGGATTGAAAACATTAGAACGTTCTTATCTCTTTAGAATAAATAATATTATTGTTGAGAGACCACAACATATGTGGATGAGGGTTGCTGTTGGAATACACGGGGATGATTTAGAATCTGTAAAATTAACTTATGACTTAATGTCTCTAAAATATTTTACACACGCTACTCCAACATTATTCAATTCAGGAACAAACAAACCGCAATTAAGTTCTTGTTATTTAGTCGCAATGGAAGATGATAGTCTTGAAGGCATTTTTAATACATTGAAAGATTGTGCTAATATTTCTAAATGGTCTGGAGGAATTGGTCTCCATATTCATAATATTCGTGGAAATAATTCACTCATTAGAGGAACAAATGGAAAGTCAACTGGAATAGTACCAATGTTAAAAGTATTCAATGACACTGCTAGATTTATCAATCAAGGTGGAAAGAGAAATGGGTCTTTTGCCATTTATCTAGAACCTTGGCATTCTGATATTGAGGATTTCTTAGAAATGAAAAAAAATCACGGTGATGAGGAAATGCGTGCTCGTGATTTGTTTTATGGTTTATGGGTGCCCGACCTTTTTATGAAAAGAGTTAAAAACAACTTGAAATGGTCCCTATTTTGTCCTGATGAATGTCCTGGTCTTTCTGATGTTCATAGTGCTAAATTTGAAGAATTATACGAAAAATATGAATCTGAAAATAGAGCAAGAAAAATAATTAATGCTCGCGACTTATGGTTCAAAATAATGGATTCACAAATGGAAACTGGCACACCATATATTTTATATAAAGATGCGGCAAACTTAAAATCAAACCAGAAAAATTTGGGTACCATTAAGAGTTCAAATTTATGTACCGAAGTAATTCAGCACTCGAATAAAAATGAAACAGCAGTTTGTAATTTGGCAAGTGTTGCTCTTCCATCATTTGTAAATAAAGAAACCAAAGAATTCGATTATGAAAATTTGCATAATGTAGTAAAGGTTATAACTTCAAACTTGAATAAGATTATAGACATTAATTTTTATCCAACAGAAAAAACAAGGAGAAGTAATTTACTTCATAGACCGATTGGCATTGGTGTTCAAGGATTGGCTGATACATTTATCTTAATGGATGTCCCTTTTCATAGTGATACGGCAAGACAAATAAATAAACTGATTTTTGAAACAATGTATCACGCATCTCTTGAAAGAAGTAATGAATTGGCTATTGAGCGAAATAAACATATGCGTACACTAATTTACAATAAAGACAAATTTATTTTTCATAATGAGACACCGGAAACACTTCTTCATATAGATGATAATGAATTTAGTCATTTAATGCCGATTGTAAATGAAATAATGAAATTAAATATAGATTGTGCTGGTGCTTATAGTTCATTTATAGGGTCTCCTGCTTCAAACGGAATACTTCAATTTGATATGTGGAATGTAACTCCATCTGATAGATATGAATGGGATAGTTTACGGACTTCTATTATGAAATATGGTATTCGTAATTCATTGCTTTTGGCGCCAATGCCCACAGCAAGTACCTCTCAAATTCTAGGGTTTAATGAATGTTTTGAACCATTAACTAGTAATATTTATAGTAGGAGAACATTGGCAGGTGAATTTATATTGGCTAATAAGTATTTAATGAATGATTTAATTAAATTGAATTTATGGAATGAAAGTGTTAAAAATAATATTATTGCGAATAATGGGAGTATTCAACAATTAACATTTATACCTGAAAATATTAGAAATAAATATAAAACAGTTTGGGAGATACCGATGAAACATTTAATAGATATGTCAGCAGACAGAGGAGCATTTATTTGCCAAAGTCAGAGTTTGAATTTATGGTTAGAAGACCCAAATTATGCGTCTATGACATCAATGCATTTTTACTCTTGGAGTAAAGGGTTAAAAACCGGAATATATTATTTGAGAAGAAAGGCGAAACATCAAGCTCAACAATTTACTCTTGAACCAGAAAAAAATAATGGTCCTGTAGAAGATGATGAAATAGAACACTCTGTTTGTGAGTCGTGCTCTGCTTAAAAAAATGTTGTCGGATTTACTGTAATGTATTTGAATTTAAATTGTTTTTTAATGCTACAATAGTTTTACTAAAAGAAGACCAACCAGAACCCATAAATTGATTTGAATAAACACACATATATAAATCAATTATACTATTTTCTAGTGTTGTTTTTCTTAACCCATTTATGGTAGGATGATATGACAATTTAACCATATTTTTATATTTATCCGCAAATTTATTATATGTTTCTTTATTATCTGTTGCAATATATAAATTCATTGAATTATTATTATTTTCTTCTTCAATAAAATTCATAAAATCATCATCTGTTGTAAAAGAATTGTTTTTTTGCGCTAGAACCGCGTGGTCGGTTCTTCTAATATGAACTGCAATATAATTATTATTGAATAACTTTTTTTTATGTTGTATTTTTTGAAATAAACCAGGCAATAATTTCAATTCTTTATATTTTGGGGGATAATTTTTGTTAATTTCACATCCATTATAATCTATTTTCAAATTCTGAGTATTATTAGTAAATATAACGCCATCAATCGGTTCAAAATAATCTAAAAAATATCCTGGACATTCATTACATTTTATCCAAATAACGATAAGTATTTCATTTTTATCTTTTGCTAAAAGATAATATGAAAATACAACTCTTAATTTATTACAAAGACCGCCAATAGGTTTTATTACAATCATTAATATTATTATAATTAATCATTGTAAATATAAATTTTCACATAAAAAAACGAAACAAAAACTAAACACCTGTTGACCCTATACCACCGAATCCTCTCTCGGTTTTCATACCGAGTTCTTCCTCAGTTTCAACCAATTCAACATAAATAGGTACTAGTCCTGGAGCACATATTTGAAGCAGACGACTATAAGGAGGTACAAAATATTCTACGTGGTCTTCTTCTTCTGTAGAATAAATTACATCAAATAATCCGATTAAATTATTACGATATCCAGCATCAATAATTCCGACGTGGTTCGCAAGTCTTAAAGGAGTTTTCGATAAACTTGAACGAGGATAAACATAAAATCCAGTATTATATCGTTTTCCAATATCATTAATAATATATGCACAACATTTTATTCTAAAATTAGTTTTATTTAATCCATCGTCAATTCCAAATACTCTGCCAAGGAACCGTATATTATTACCGCAACACTTTTCTTGTTCTGAATCATTTTTTGGTAAAAAAATGTCAAAACCTGCATCGATAAAGTTATTATTTAACAAATGTTGATTATGTTTTTCAACAGCTTCTTTATAGACTTTTCTTAAATCACCAAAATCTTCAACAAATAATTTAAGATGCATAAATCTATCATAATTAGTAAACAATTTTTCAAGTATAATTTTTTCCATAAATTATTATTAAAAAAATATTTAAGTATTTTTTATAAAAATTAATATTTTTATTTACAATTACTTTTTTGAAATATTAAATATTCTTTCAGACCTTCTTAGAACCGGTTTTACTGCCAAATCATCAATTAATATTTTAATTTTATTGTCAATATAATATATATCTTGATTATATCTTAATTTACAAAAGCAACGAAAACATAATAATAAATCTGTAAATGCATCGTGTAATTTATTTGTATCAATATTAGAATTGTTAAATAAATAGTTGTATAAATATTGTAACTTGGGTTTTGCGTAATAAGGATTTCCTAACTTATTTATTTTTAATATTTTACATTCATCACTACCGAAATTACAAGTGCAATATTCTTTTTTATTATAATAGAAATCATTTAAATATTTTGTATAAATGTTAGAATCATTACATAAATTTTTTTCTTTTGAACATCGTAATAGTTCTACCAAAATAAGATTTCTATCAAAACTTATATTGTGTGCTACAACGATATCACTCATATAAAATGCTTGCATAAAATCATTAAGTACAAAATTAATTTCTCTATTATTAATACTTTGTGTTTGTTCCTTGCTTATTTTATGAATATTAAAACTTCCTTCAGTAATTTCAACATTTTCTGGAATTTTTATTAATTCATTATTTGAAATAAGTATTTTATTTTCATAATTATCATAAAGAATAAAACTTAATTGAACAATGTGAGGAAAGTCACTTTCTTCAGAAGAAGAGTATTTTTTATCATTTTTAGAGTAAGAATATGGTTGAAAATTAGCCCAATTGTTTTTGGGAAGTCCGGTAGTTTCAGTATCAAATACTAATACATACCGTTCTTTAATATCATCTGCATTAATATATCTTTTTGGAATAGTATTATTTGATTTATACGATAATTGTATGTTATTTATTTTTTCTTCGGTTTGGGTCATTATTGTTTCTGTTTGGGTCATTATTGTTTCTGGTTGGGTCATTGTTATTTCTGTTTGGTTCATTTAATATTCTTTCTTTTTACCATTAATTAGTAATTAATTTTTAAATCAATTTTTTATTTAATTGTCATTTGAACCGATAATGAATTATATTAATAATTTTTACATATTCCAAAACTTTTTCTATGCCATTCGGTAATGCCATAAGTTTTTATTCCATCAATATGTTTTTTCGCACCATATCCTTTATTACTATTTAATGAATATCTCTCAATTAAGTATGGGTGTTCTTCACATAAATCATCTATATATTTATCTCTCTCTACTTTAGCAAGAATAGAAGCAGCCGCAATTGAAGAAAATTTATTATCGCCACCTTCTATACAAACATAATCAATTTCTCTTATTTTTTTAGACACCTGGTCGTATGTAATATATGGTTTAAAATAGTTTCCATCAACTAACAATTTAATATTATTAAAATCATCGTATTTCAATTGATTTATTATTTCTTTAATACACTTATGCATTGTATTTTGAGATGCTTGTAATATATTAATATCATCAATCGTTTTTTCATCTTCGTATTGAACAGTCCAGAATAATGCATTTTGCTTTATATATTCACTAACTTCATCTATTTTTTTTTTTGAATGAAATTTTTTACTATCTTTCATTTTATAGTGGTCAAAACTATCATCTTTAGGTAATACGACAGCAGAAGCATAGACTCTTCCAAAAAGAGGACCCCTTCCAACTTCATCTATGCCAATTTCAATACATTGAGTGTTTAAATCATTGTAACTATATTTTAAACAATCATTAATTTTAGTTTTCTTTGTTTTATTATCTTTATCGTCTGTCATTTTATGAAATAATATTTATTTTTAATAAATTACATTTATATCTTTAAATCATAATTAATTTAAATTTTTTCACAATATAAAATATATAATGTTATCTAATAAATTTTTATTTCCACTAACAATAATATTATTAGGACTTGTTTTTTGTTCTTTTTTAGGAGGAATGTATTGCTGTGTTAAAGAGGGGTTTTCTAGCAATGACACGAAATTAAATAACGTTTATCATAGTAAACAAGGCGGTACCGCTACTATATCAAAAACAAGTAATACATATAACATTGATGTTACTGATATCAGTGGAAATGTAACAACTTATAGTTATACGGTTGATACGCCAGATGCTACTTCATCAAACAATAATAATACAACTTCAGTTTCCTCATCTAACAATGGTAATAGTAATAGTAATAATAATAGTCTAAATTATACTGAAATTCACGAAAAAACATTTGTTGGTCCTTATGGTGGAAAAGCAAAGGTAATTAAGGTTGTTACTGGATTTTATTATGTTATTGAAGTTACCTATCCAAATGGTGAAAAGATTACTTACAAAATAAATGATAACAATAACCAAAATAACAACAATAATAACCAAAATAACAACAATAATAATGACAGCAATAACAATAACAATAATACAAATGACAATACAAATAATAACCCAAATATATTATATCCTCCTACATCTACATACGCAAACTATTATCCAAATAACGACCAAAACACAAACAATGGACAAAATCAAAACAATGGACAAAATCAAAACAATATGTATAATGAATATTTACCACCTGGAATAAAAAAAAATATGATACCACCTGGACAAGAAGATTTATATATTTTAAAATCTGAAATAGTCCCACCAGTATGTCCGGTATGTCCTACAAGTGCGGCGTGTCCACGAACAGAAAAATGCCCACCTTGCCCTGCGTGCGCTAGATGTCCTGAACCAGCTTTTGATTGTAAAAAAGTTCCAAACTATAATTCTGTAAATAATCAATATTTACCAGTTCCAGTTTTAAACAATTTTTCAAGTTTCGGGATGTAAACTAATGTCTCTCTTTTTAATACATTCGTTGTCCATCTGAAATGTTTCACACTTTTTATCTTGAGGAACAATTTTTATTACACATTTTGATTTTTTTCCAAATAGAGGTTCGGTACAACCTTTTTCTTTTTTAATAGTTTTTTTATAAACTTTATATTTGTCAATAGTACATCTTGCTCTAAAATTCTCGTATCTGTCTTTTACATCCTCATATGTTAAGTTTGATTTTTTATTTAACATTTTATTTATAAGTTCGTGTAATTTGTAAATATACAACGAAAAAGTATTTCGGTTTTTCATATTATTAATAGTTAATGGTAAATGTTTGAAATTCTTTTTTAAATTAATACGACAATATTTACAAGGCAACACATTTTGAAGATTTAAAACAAAATTGCGATAATATTTTTTGTCACCACTAGTTGGGTTATTTGGATAATTAAAACTCATAATGTGTAAAAAATGCCACATACTTGGTCCCCAAACTGTAGTCAACATACCTTCATTACTATTATATTCATCAACTGTAAAAATTAATTTTGATTTGTTTGTTCTTGTTTTGGTTGTTCTTGTTTTGTTTGTTCTTGTTTTGTTTTTAGTTTTATTATGTTGTCTTGTGTATTTTTTCATATTAAAACGATAGAAAAATATAAATCATAATTTTTTTATGTTGAAATTGTTAAAA
>Ga0114963_10001297_pt1 | contig 17295 bp, 14 predicted proteins | sample C_131016_EF_Meta_FD_87019 | JGI IMG/M metagenome (GOLD analysis project Ga0114963, IMG submission 87019) | Freshwater microbial communities from Lake Croche, Canada to study carbon cycling - C_131016_EF_MetaG | ecosystem: Environmental > Aquatic > Freshwater > Lake | place: Lake Croche, Canada...
GGCCGCAGGTAGCGCGAGAGCAACTGCTGCAGGTCGATAGGCGCCGCGTCGCTCTCGTCGCCGGCGACTGCGGTGATGGGTGTGATCGGAATGTCAGCCACGGCGCCACACCTCGCGCATTTGCTGCAGCATGTCGCGCGAAGCGAGTCCGCGGTGGCTGCGCGCGTTCTTGTCGGCCGCACTCATCTCGGCAACCGCGCACTGCAATTCGGGGATGAACATCAGCGGGTCGTAGCCAAAGCCCGCATGACCGCGCGGCTCACTGAGGATCATCCCCGGCCAGCGCCCGAGGGCGACCAGCGGCTGCGGGTCGTCGGCCGAGCGCACCGCCACCAGCGCGCAGACAAAGTTCGCCGTGCGCTGGGCAGGCTGTGTGAAACGCGCCAGCTGTTCGAGCAGCACCCGGTTGTTGGAGGCATCGCCCTTGGGCTGCGCGAAATCCTGCGCGTAGCGCGCCGAGCGCACGCCGGGTGCCCCGCCCAGCGCGTCCACGCACAGACCGGAATCGTCGGCAATCGCCGCCGCACCCGCGTGCTGCGCGGCATGGCGCGCCTTGGCCAGCGCGTTCTCGATGAAGGTCAGGTGCGGCTCATCGGCTTCGGCGATGCCCAGCTCGCCCTGGCGCACGAGCGACAAACCCAGCGGCGAGAACAGCGATTGCAACTCGGCGAGCTTGCCCGCGTTGTTGGATGCCAGCACCAGCTTCATCGAATCACAGCCCCAGCGCCTGACGCTGCGCGGCGACGAGTTGACGGATGCCCTGATCGGCGAGCTGCAGCAAACTGGCCATCTCGTCGCGCGAGAAGGAGGCGCCTTCGGCCGTGCCCTGCACCTCGACAAAACCACCCGCGCCCGTCATCACCACGTTCATGTCGGTGTCGCACGCCGAGTCCTCGACGTACTCCAGATCGAGCAGGGGCACGCCGTTGACGATGCCCACCGACACGGCGGCCACGAAATCGCGGATTGGCGAGGCGCCGAGCTTGCCCTGGGCCAGCAGACCGCTCACCGCATCGTGGGCCGCCACGAACGCGCCCGTGATGGCAGCCGTGCGCGTGCCGCCATCGGCCTGGATCACGTCGCAGTCGAGCGAGATCGTGCGCTCGCCGAGTTGCGACAGATCGAACACGCAGCGCAGCGAGCGGCCGATCAGGCGCTGAATCTCTTGCGTGCGCCCGCTTTGCTTGCCCTTGGCCGCTTCGCGGTCGCTGCGCGTGTGCGTGGCGCGAGGCAGCATGCCGTATTCGGCGGTGACCCAGCCGCGGCCGGAGCCACGCTGGTGCGGCGGCACCCTTTCTTCAACCGATGCGGTGCACAGCACCTTGGTGTCGCCGAACTCGACGAGCACCGAACCCTCGGCGTGCTTGGTGTAGGCGCGAGTGATGCGAACGGGTCGCAGCGCATCGACGCCGCGAGCTTGCGTGCGTTCAAAACCCATGGAGGGCTCCTTCAGGTGATTTGTTTCTGGGACGAACGCCGGATGGCGTCGTTGATTTCCTTGATGGAGCGTTCTATCTCCGCATCATCGAGATCGTCGCTGGCGTCATGGCCGAGCACGCCGGCCTGTATGGTCGACGCATAGACCTCCTCGCCCAAGGCCAGCGTCGACACGCCGGTGGCACCGGCGCGCTCTTCAGCACCCTCCCACTCGAGCGCCATCACCGAGACGTTGTCACAGGTGGGGCCCCCATTGCGCAGCGCCTGTTCGACCAGCTCGGGCACGGCTTCGCCAATGGCGCGGGTCGACAACTGCTCGGTGATGGTCTCATCGCTGACCGTGTCCCACAAACCGTCGGAGCACAGCAACAGGCGGTCGCCTGTCTGAAGGACAAAAGGCCCGGAGCTGTCGATGAGCGGTTTGCCGGGACTGCCCAGGCAGGTGAACAGCAAGTTGCGGTTGAAGGGCCCGTTCGTCGGCATGAACGAATCCAGGGACTTCTGCAACTCGCTGTAGGAGTGGTCGCGCGTGCGGGCCAGCAATTTGCCGCCACGCACCAGATACAGGCGCGAGTCACCACAGTGCGCCCAATAGGCCGAATCGCCTTGCAGCAGGCACGCCACCACTGTCGTGCGCGGCGAGTCGGACAGACCGCGCCGCGCCGCGTAGCGCAAGAGTTGCTGATGCCCCGAGTAGATGGCCATTTGAAGGAATTCGGCCGGGTCGACCAGCGTGGGCTTGGCTTGACGCTGGAACAGCGCCGACATCGCCTGCAAGGCCAATTGGGACGCCACCTCGCCCTCGGGATGCCCGCCCATGCCATCGGCCAGCGCGAACAGACCCGAATCGCGGGTGTACGAATAGCCCATGCGGTCTTCGTTCTTTTCGCGCCCACCCTTTCGGGTGATCTGGTAAACGGAAAAGCGCACAGTGAATCAGGCCTTGCTGCCAGTCGCGAGGTTTTCAAGCTGCAGCTTGAGTCGCTCTCCGAAGGTGAGCTTGGTGTAGTTCCTCTCGGTCTCGCGGGCGAGTTCCTTTTGCAGTGCGAAGACGCTTTGCGGACGCGCAAAGGGATCGAGTGACATGCACCACTCGGTCACCTCGAGGAGGTTGTCCGAATACACATTGCGCAAACGCGACAGGCTGAGCGCCAGACGATCCTTCTCGATGCGCTGCGGGGTGTCGTTGGGCGGATAGCCCTGCATGCAGGCATAGATGCATGCGCCGATGGCGTAGATGTCCGTCCACGGGCCCAGGGTGCCATCGCGCCTGTACATCTCGGGGGCCGCAAAGCCGGGCGTGTACATCGGTCGGATGAAGTTGCCTTCCTTGCTGAGCACTTCACGCGCCGCGCCGAAGTCGAGCATCACCGCCTTGTTGTCGTTGGTGATGAAGACGTTGGCTGGTTTGATGTCCAGATGCAGCATCTTGTGCTGGTGCACGATGCGCAAGCCGCGCAGGACTTCGTCGAACAGCGACCGGATGGTCGACTCGCGAAAGACCTTGTCGCGCTTGAGATCGCGCGCGGTGACGATGAAGTCCTGCAAGGTCTCGCCCTGCAGATAGTTCATCACCATGTAGACCGTCTCGTTCTCACGGAAGAAGTTCAACACCGAGACCACGCTCGGGTGCGAAATCTGCGCCAACGCTCGGCCTTCTTCAAAGAAACTCTTGAGCCCGAGGCGGTACAGCGGTTGCTTGTCAGGCTTGACACGGGGGGTCAGCTCACCTGGCGCACGCTCAGCCAGCGACGATGGCATGTACTCCTTGACGGCCACCAGATGCTGCTTGGTGTCCTCCGCGAGATAGACCACGCCAAAGCCGCCGGCGGCCAGTTTCTTGACAATTTGATATCCGCCTACCACGGTCCCAGGGGGCAAAGGAGCGGGCCTGAGCTTTGACATAATCGGCGGTTTGCAGAGGGTAAAACTCAATGGCAGTCTACAGCATGACCGGCTACGCGAGCACCTCGGCAAACCGCGCTGAAACTGACTCCCCGGCCGCGGTTCCAGAGGCTGCTGCCCCACGATCCACCCCCGGCTCAAACGCTGCCGTCACCGTCGAGTTGCGCTCGGTCAACGGCCGTTTTCTGGATCTCAGCCTGCGCCTTCCTGACGAACTGCGTTCACTCGAACCGGCACTTCGGGAACTGGTGGGGGCGTCCTTTCGGCGCGGCAAGATCGAACTGCGGCTGAGTACGCAAACCAGCAGCAGCAACCCTTGGCCACAGCCGCAGCCCGACCAGCTCAATCGGCTGTCTTATCTGCAAGGCACGGTTCGCGGCTGGCTGCCGCAAGCGCGCGAACTCTCGGTGCATGAAGTGCTGCAGTGGTGCAAGGATGCCTCGGGCCCCGAACAGCTCGACGAGGCGGCCATGGAAGCTGCGCGTGGTGCGGTGGTCGGCTTGCAGCAGGCCAGAGCTCGAGAAGGTCAACGCATGGCCGACGCGCTGCTCGAACGGGTCGACCGCCTGCGCAAGCTGGCCGTGCAGGCTGAGCCTTTGGTGCCGGCGGCAGTGGCGCGTCAGCAGCAGAAATTCCTGGAACGCTGGAAGGAAGCGCTGACGATCACGGGTGCGGCTCAAACATTACCCGAGCAAGCGCTGGCAGAGCGCGCCATCAACGAAGCGGCGGCCTTCGCCATTCGCATCGATGTGGCCGAGGAACTAGCCCGACTGCGTTCGCACTTCGACGAGATGGCGCGCATCCTGAAGACCGGCGGCGAAGTCGGCAAGCGGCTGGACTTTCTGATTCAGGAGCTTTTGCGCGAGGCCAACACTCTGGGTTCGAAGTCATCGTCTCTTGAGCTCACCAACATTTCTCTCGACATGAAGGTGCTGATCGAACAGTTGCGCGAGCTGGTTCAAAACCTCGAGTGAACTCCGCCATGCAAAACACCGGCAGTCTTTTTGTGGTTTCGGCTCCGAGTGGGGCTGGCAAATCCAGCATGGTGAAGGCCTTGCTGGCGTCGGATGCTAGCCTGGGCGTCTCGGTGTCACACACGACCCGAGCACCGCGCGGCCAGGAGCAAGACGGTCGCGAGTACCACTTCGTGGATCGGGCCACCTTTCAAGCCATGGTGGCAGCCGGCGACTTCCTGGAATGGGCCGAGGTGCACGGCAATCTTTACGGGACTTCACGTTCGTCGATTGAGACACAAGTCGCGGCGGGTCACGACGTGGTGCTCGAGATCGATTGGCAAGGCGCGCTGCAACTCAAGTCGCTGCTGAGCGATGCGGTGCTGATCTTCATCTTGCCGCCGAGTTGGGAGGAGCTGGCTCGGCGACTGAACCGACGAGGCGAAGACACGCCGGACGTCATCGCGCAGCGTCTGGTCAATGCGCGGCTTGAGGTGGCACAGGCTCGCCACTTTGACTTTGTTATCATCAATTCCATCTTTGAGACGGCTGTTTTCGATCTGAAAGCCATCGTTCACTCGCAGCGCCTGAGGTATTCGGTGCTGATGCAGAACCAGTCTGCCGTCTTTCAGGCCCTGAACCTCGATTGAGGTCGCCACCCGTCACACCCCTGGAGCATCAAATGGCCCGCATCACCGTGGAAGACTGCCTCGTGAAGATCCCCAACCGGTTTCAGCTGGTTCTTGCAGCGACCTATCGCGCCCGCATGCTGAGCCAGGGACACGCCCCGAAGATCGAAACGAAGAACAAGCCCGGCGTGACAGCGCTGCGCGAGATTGCTGCCGGAGAAGTCGGCATTGAAATGCTGCGCAAGGTGCCGGTCTGACTTCGACCGCCACAGCTTGCCTGATCCAACGGCCCTTCGGGGCCGTTTTTCATGGCCGCTCGCCGGGTCCGGGCCGGCGTTCGTGCGACCGGCGCTGTTGATAAGCGATAAATTCGCAGCATGGGCACCCCGTCTGGCAATTCTGTGAAGGAGCACTCCGCGGCAGCGCGGCGGCACCAGCCGCCGTTCGCGCCGGTCGCCACCAATGCGGCTGCCGCATCCTTCGACACGCTGACCCACAAGCTCGACTATCTGGACGCGAGCGAGATACGCCGGGTTCGTGATGCTTACCGCTTCGCCGATGAAGCCCACCTCGGCCAGTACCGCGCAAGCGGCGAGCCCTACATCACGCACCCGATCGCCGTGGCCGGGCTGTGCGCCGAATGGAAGCTCGATGCACAGGCCATCATGGCCGCCCTGATGCACGACGCCATGGAAGACTGCGGCATCACCAAGGCGGAGTTGATCGAGCGCTTCGGCGCGCCCACGGCTGAACTGGTCGATGGCCTCACCAAGCTCGACAAGCTGCAGTTTTCGACCCGCGAGGAGTCTCAGGCCGAATCCTTCCGAAAAATGCTGCTGGCGATGGCGCGCGATGTTCGCGTGATCCTCATCAAGCTGGCCGACCGGATGCACAACATGTGCACCATGGACTCCATGGCGGCCGACAAGCGACTGCGCATTGCCCAGGAAACGCTCGACATCTACGCGCCCATCGCCCACCGGCTCGGACTTAACCAGACCTACCGCCAGCTGCAGGAGTTGTCGTTCAAGCACCTGCGGCCCTGGCGCCAGGAAGCGCTGGCCAAGGCGGTCGGTAAGGCGCGAGGCAATCGCCGCGATGTGGTCGAACGCATCCAGCGTGATGTCGAACGGTCGTTCGTGCAGGCCGACCTGAAGGTCCAGGTCTTCGGTCGCGAGAAGACCGTGTTCTCGATCTACCGGAAGATGAGCGAGAAACACCTGAGCTTCGCGCAGGTGAACGACATCTTCGGTTTTCGCATCGTGGTGTCCAGCCTGCCGGAGTGCTATCTGGCCCTGGGCGTGCTGCACCAGCTCTACAAGCCGCTGCCAGGACGGTTCAAGGACTACATCGCCATCCCGAAAGCCAACGGCTATCAATCGCTGCACACCACGCTGGTGAGCCCGCTGGGCACGGCGGTGGAGTTCCAGATTCGAACCGAGCCCATGCACGCGGTGGCCGAAAAGGGCATCGCGGCGCACTGGATGTACAAGTCCAAGAACACCGCCACGACATCCCACGCGCAAGAAGCGCAGCGACTCGGGGCGATGTGGCTGCAATCGCTCATCGACATCCAGGACGAGACGCGTGACGCCAACGAGTTTCTGGAGCACGTCAAGATCGACCTGTTCCCCGACGCGGTTTATGTGTTCACGCCGAAGTCCAAGATCCTCGCGCTGCCCCGTGGCGCGACCACCGTGGACTTCGCCTATGCCATCCACTCCGACGTCGGAGACCACTGCGTGGCGGCCAAGGTCAACGCGGAACCTGTCGCGCTGAGGACCGAGCTGCGCAGCGGCGACGTGGTGGAGATCGTCACCTCACCAGGCGCCAAGCCGAATCCAGGGTGGCTGAATTTCGTGCGCACGGGCCGTGCACGCTCGAAGATTCGGCATCACCTGAAGACCATGGAGCTCGAGGAGTCTCAGGACCTCGGCGCCAAGATGCTGGCTCAGGCACTGCGTGCCGAGGGCATGTCGATGCCGCCGGATGACGCGAGCAGTTCGCAGCAGTCGCTCTGGGCACAGTTGCTGCGCTGGAGCGGCAACCGCAACCGCGAAGAGTTGCTGGCCGATATCGGGCTCGGCAGAAAGATCGCGTCGATCGTGGCCAAGCGGCTGACGCGACTGTTGGCCGAGCGCGGCGTGCGACCCGATGCGGTGACGCTGACGATGGGCCGCTATGGCGCGGACGACTCCTCGCCCACCCAGGGCATGGTTCTGATCGACGGCAGCGAGGGCCTTTCTGTGCAGTTGGCCCGCTGCTGCCGGCCCATTCCGGGCGACGAGATCCTCGGCTATCTGGGCCGCGGCGAAGGCCTGCTGATCCACACGGCCGACTGCGCGGTGGGAAAACGCCTGTTCGCACGTGACAGCGAAGGCTGGCTGGCCGTCGGCTGGGCCGAGCAACCCGCCCGGGCGTTCGAAACCGCCATCTCCTTGCTGCTGAGCAACGGCAAGGGTGTACTCGCCGACGTGGCCACCGCCGTCGCCGAAGCCGAAGCCGACATCACCCACATCGAAATGGGCGATCAGCCGGTGTCTGAAACCGCCGAGCTGAAATTGCTGCTCTCGGTGCGCGACCGGATGCACCTCGATGAGGTCATGCGCGGGCTGAACCGATTGGCATCGGTGCTGAGTGTCGGTCGATTCAAGCCCTGAGCAGCGCGGCCGTCAGCCCGTGTCGCCGCAGGCGGGCGGATATTGCACCTGCAGCACCTCGACCATGTCGACACCCGCCGGCGTCTGAACCCGTATCTCATCGCCCACGCGTGCTCCGAGCAGGGCGCGTGCGATAGGCGCGATCCAGCTGATCTCGCCCGCGGCGCTGTCGGATTCATCGACGCCCTTGATGGTGATGGTGTGTTCTTCATCGCGTGCGTTCACGTAGCGCACCGTGGCACCAAAAAACACCTGATCGCTGCCGCGGTGAACCGACGGGTCGACGACCTCGGCGATGTCCAGCCGCTTGGACAAAAAGCGTATGCGGCGATCGATCTCCCGCAGCCGCTTTTTGCCGTAGAGGTAATCGCCGTTCTCGGAACGGTCGCCGTTCTTGGCAGCCCATGACACCACGTCGACGACTTTCGGGCGTTCCACATCCAGCAGGCTGATCAACTCCGCGCGCAGCCGGGCATAGCCTGCCGGGGTCAAGTAGTTGCGTGTGCCTGCCGGAATCGATGCCGAGCCGACCTCTTCGTCATCGTCGGCGTCTTCAGACTCCTTGGTGAACGCCTTGCTCATCGAGCGGCCTGCCCGCCCTCGCCCGCCCTGAGGCCCCAAGGCCATGACGACTCGGGGCCGACGCTGTCGCGAACGATGACCAGACCCATGATGGCCGCGACCAGCAAGCCGAATCCCCAGATGAGCCAGTTCACCGGCACGTCCAGCGCCAGCAAGCCCGAGTAAATCGAAACCATGGCAAGCACGCTCAGGTTTTCATTGAACCCCTGCACGGCGATGGAGCGACCGGCGCTCAGCACGCGACAGCCGCGGTCTTGCAGCAAGGCATTCATGGGCACCACGAAAAAGCCGGCCGTCGCGCCGATCAGGATCAGCAGCGGCACCGCCCAACCCAGGCCGTGCACCGCCGTCATGCAAGGTGTGAGCAAGCCCATGACCAGACCGATCAGCAAGACCCGCTTGGCATGCTCGATTCGAACCCACCTTCCGGCCAGGGCCGCGCCGATCACCACGCCGATGGCCACCACGCCTTGCAGATAGGCCGCCTGATCGAGCCCGTAATGCAATGCCTGCTGCGCCCAACTGAGCACGATGAACTGCAGCGTGGCCCCGGCACCCCAGAACAGCGTGGTGACGGCCAGCGACAACCCGCCATCGCGATCACGCCACAGGACGAGGTTGGACTGGCGAAAGGTGCTCATCATTCGAAGGGGATTTTCCCAGACCACCGCCGCGCCACCCGAAGCAGCCGGTATGCCGAGATTGAGCAGCGCCGCGGCTGCATACAAAAGCGCGATCAAGACCAGGCCGTGCGCCCACGCGGTCGGTGCATGCAGCCACAGGGCAGCCACCTCATGCACCCACTGCGCCACCCCGGACGCCGCCAGCTGAGGGCTGATCAGCGCCCCTCCGGCCACCGCGCCGAGCAACACCGCGCAGACGATGGACACCTCGATCCAGCCATTGGCAGCCACCAGCAAGGACGATGGAACGCGCTCGGTGACGATGCCGTACTTGGCGGGTGCATAGGCGGCAGCTGCCAGTCCCACCACCCCATACGCCAGCAGCGGATTGGCGCCACACAGCATCAGCACGGCACCGATAACCTTCAGTGCGTTCATCCACGCCATCAGACGCTCCTTGGGCACAGCGTCAGCTAGCGCACCCACCCACGGTGCCAGCACCACATACGACACGGTGAACGACAGCTTCAACAGCGGGGCCAGCCATACGGCCAGACCCATTTCATGCATCCGTGCCATGGCCACCAGCAGCAGCGCGTTATCCGCCAATGCAGAGATGAACTGCGAGGCGATGATCAGATAGAAGCCCTGGGGCATGTGGGCGTGGCGGCGTTCGGGCTGAAAGTGCTGGCGCGACGGGCTCGAAGGGCCTAGGCCTCGACGATCGCCCCCGGGTTCGACGGCACCGCATCGCCATCGCTCCAGTCACGGCCACGCGCCACATTTGAAAAAAGCGCCTCGACCTTGTCGAGCACGCTGGCCCAGTCCAGACGTTCGGCCGCAGCACGCGCAGCCACGCCCATGCGAGCGGCCTGTGCGGGGTCGGCAGCCAACTGCTCGGCCAGTTGGTCAAACCGTTGCGCATCCTTGCACGGCGAGAGCAGGCCACTTTCGCCGCTGTGGATCAGCTGCGCTGCAGCAGCGTAGTCATAGGCCAGCACCGCGAGGCCACTGGCCATCGCTTCGGGCGTGACGTTGCCGAAGGTCTCGGTCAGGCTGGGAAATACAAAGACATCCGCCGACGCATAGTGCTCGGCCAGGTCGTTGCCGGTCTTCGAGCCGACCAGCAGCGCTTCGGGGCATGTGCCCTCCAGCTGCGCGCGCGCCGGCCCGTCGCCCACCAGCACCAGTCGAACCTTGGGATTGACTCGTCGCATGGCCCGATAGGCACAGACCAACCGATCGAGATTTTTCTCGGCCGCCAGTCGACCCACGCACATCACGACCATGTCGTCGGGCTCCACGCCCCACTGCCGGCGCAGTGCTTCGCTGCGCTTGTTGGGGTTGAAGCGGGCGACGTCGACACCACGGGCCACCACACTGAGCTTGCCAAAGCCCAGCGCGCCCAACTCCCGACGCAGCGACTCGGTCGGCACCATGGTGCACTCGGTGTTCTGATGGAACCAGCGCAGATACGCCAGCACCGGGCGCGTGAACAGGCTCAGGCCGTAATGCGATGCGTAGGCGTGAAAGTTGGTGCGGAAATCCGACGTCACTGGCAGCCCCAGCCGCCGCGCTGCTCGCAACGCAGCCCAGCCCAGCGGACCTTCGGTGGCAATGTGAACCAGGTCGGGTCGATGAGCCGACCACAGCCGAACCAGTGAGCCCACCTGCGGCAACCCCATCTTCAAGTCGGGGTAGCGCGGGATGGGCAGCCCGGGCACCAGCACTTCTCGATATCCGTCGAGTTGCACCGGCACGTCGCGCTTGCTTTGTCTCGGACGGATCAGTTGCACCCGATGCTGGCGCACTCGCATGCCTTCGACCACGCGGGCCACCGTCATCGCCACACCATTGACTTCTGGCGGATAGGTTTCGGTGACGAACGCGATATCCAGCGCACCGCCGCGGCCATGCGGCTCTTTGGTCAATGTCATCGGCACCCCCGAAAGATTCAGGCTCATTGTCCTGACGAAGTGCAACAAACAGATGACGCAAACTCGTCGTCATGGCGAGTTTCAGATGCGCCCGGGATTTAATGCGATTGACATGAATGCGTCACTTTGGCGCTTCAGTCACGAATTTTTCACTCGTAGGCGTCATATTAAGAAACAGCAGCGCGATTCTTGCGTTGTCAAACAGCCCACCATTGAGGAGCCAGCGTGCGCGAATTCTTTCGTACCCTTGAGGTCCAGCGATACGACGACCATCGCTACTACCACCACAGCCGCATCAATCAGTCGCTGCATTTGCTGAGCGCCACCAGTTTCGTGTGCGCCTATGCACTGATGTTCACCGACCCGGTGGCTGCTGCACTGGTGGCGTGGCTGGTGTCCATGACCAGCCGTCAGGCAGGTCACTTCTTCTTCGAGCCGAAAGACTATGACGAAGTGAACAAGGCCACCCATGAATACAAGGAAGCCATCAAGGTGGGCTACAACCTGCGTCGCAAGGTCGTGTTGATGGTCGTGTGGGCAGCCTCACCGGTGTTGCTGTGGATCGATCCGACCCTGATGGGCGTCTTCGAGCCAGCCACTTCCACCACCGAATTCATCCGCCACGTCGGCGCGATGTGGCTTGCAGTCGGCGTGGGCGGACTGCTGTTTCGCACCATCCACCTGTTCTTCCTGCAAGGCGTGATGGCCGGACTGGCATGGATGACCAAGATCCTGACCGACCCGTTTCACGACATCAAGCTGTACTACAAGGCGCCTTTCCACCTGCTGCGCGGAGAGCTCATCGATCCGATGATCAGTCACCGTCAGGCTTGATACCTCGTTGGCAAGACGCTGCCCGGCCGACGCATCGCGACGGCCGGGCAGTCTTACTAAAAGCGGATTGCCAGCATCTCCTTGAAGATGCCGCGTTTGATGGCCTTGTTGGTCAGCCCAGGCACCTCCCACCACCAGCCATCGGCCTGCATGGCCTGGCATGCAGACACAAAGCGCTGAACCACGGCGTCGAAGTCGGCCTCGGTGTAATTCAGGCTGAAGATGAATCGTCCGGTACCCACCCAACTCAAGGCCAGGCCTGCTTCTCGCAGGTAGTACTGAAGCATCCAGTTGTAGCGCGAGGGTTGCGTGTAGCGCACCGTCCAGATGGTCGACAGATTGACCACCTGAACCGGCAACCCCACCTCGGCCAGCCGCTGGTTCATCCGGTTGGCACGGCGATTCCAGGTGGCCTCCAGATCCTCATAGATCGCCTGAACTTCGGGGGTCTGCAGCCGCTCAAGAAACACCTGCATCGCGGCCATCACGTAGGGATGCGAATTGAAGGTGCCGCGGGCAAAGCAGATGTCGGCCGGCCTGTCATCACGAAAGCGCTTCATCAGGTCCTTGCGGCCGCACACCACGCCGACAGGGAAGCCACCGCCCAGCGTCTTGCCGTAGGTGACCATGTCGGCCTTGACGCCGAAGTACTCCTGAGCGCCGCCGGGTGCGAGGCGGAAGCCCACGAACACCTCGTCGAAGATCAGCACGATGCCGCGCTCGGTGCAGACCTCACGCAGTTGCTGCAGCCATCTCGTGTAGGCCTCGCGGTCGAAGTGAGCGCCGCGGCCACTGTCGACCAAAGAGGAGTCTCCCGGGGCGCTGGCATTCGGGTGCAGCGCCTGCAGCGGATTGATCAGCACGCAGGCGATGTCCTTGCGACCGCGCAGCACCCGCAGCGAGCGCTCGGTCATGTCGGCCAGCGTGTAGGTCTTGTTGGGCGCCGACGGATTGCCGATGCCGGGTTGCACGTCTTCCCACCAGCCGTGATACGCACCGCAAAAGCGAACCAGGTGCGAGCGACGCGTGTGATAGCGGGCGAGCCGCACCGCCTGCATCACCGCCTCGGTGCCCGACATGTGGAACGAGACCTCGTCGAGCCCGGAGATCTCGCGCAGTCGAGCCACGTTGTAGGCCACGCTGGGGTGGTAGGCGCCGAGCACCGGGCCGAGCTTGTGCGCCCTGGCGCTGCCCTCGGCCATGCACTCTTTGTAGAAGTCGTAGCCGAACACGTTCACGCCGTACGAGCCGGTGAGGTCGTAGTAGTCGTTGCCGTCGAGATCGGTGATGGTCACGCCCGAAGACGACTCGACAAAACTGCCCGTCTTCACATATTGGCGCAGCAGCCCCGAGTACTGATAGGGCACGCGGTAGGTGCTGGTGAACTGCATGTCGGACACACCGACCTGCGCCTCGGCAGTCATCGCGATCGACTTGGGTGCGCGCTCACGCAAGGTATCACCCAGACGTTTCAAGCCTGCGCGACGGCGTTCGGCGATCTCGGGCGGCGCACCGTCCGAGTTGAAGAAGCGGTCTTCGCCGTAGGCATAAAAGGGAATCAGTTTGGCCACCCGTTTGGCCATGCGCGAATGGCCGCCAAGCGAACGGTGCTTGGCCTTCGACAACTCGAGGCGGCGTTTCAACGCGGGCACGAGCGGCGTGACGACCGCAGCTCCCAATACATACATCCACAAGTTTTCGTCCATGGTCACTCGAGAGTTGCGAAGTTCTATTGATAACCCACCGGCATGACACCCCCATGAAACCAGCTCCCACACGCTCGCTGAAAGACCGCCTGCTGCAGCAAGAAGACCTCAATTTCCTGCTGACCAACCGCGTGCCGCGCATCGCGCTCACGCGCTTCATCGGCTGGTTCAGCCAGATCGAGATTCCGTGGGTGCGCGATGTGTCGATCGCCATCTGGCGGGCGTTTTCCGACCTCGATCTGAGCGAAGCGCGCAAGACGCACTTCAAGAGCATGCACGACTGCTTCATCCGCGAGTTGAAGCCCGGCCTGCGCCCGATCGACACCGACCCACAGGTGCTGAGCAGCCCGTGCGATGCCATCGTCGGCGAAAGCGGGCCGATCGATGGCGTCACGGTGTTTCAGGCCAAGGGTTTCCCGTACACGCTGCTCGACTTGCTCGGTGATGAAGCCACGGCTGAGCGCTACCGCGACGGTTGCTACGCCACCTTGCGGCTGACCTCGACGATGTACCACCGCTTCCATGCGCCGGCCGACTGCCAGGTCGACCGCGTCAACTACATCTCGGGCGACACCTGGAACGTGAACCCGGTCGCGCTCAAGCGCGTCGAGCGGCTTTATTGCAAGAACGAACGCGCGGTGATCCGCACCCGCATGCGTGCCACGGGCGACGAGATCACGCTGGTTCCGGTGGCGGCCATTCTGGTGGCGAGCATCCGGCTGCACTTTCTCGATGTGCTGCTGCATGTGAAGTACCGCGGGCCCAACGAACTGAGCTGCGACGCCGATTTCGACAAGGGTGCCGAGATGGGCTGGTTCCAGCACGGCTCGACCATCATCGTGTTCGCGCCCAAGGGCTACTCGATGTGCGAGGGTCTGCCACCGGGCACCCGCATCAAGATGGGCCAGCGGCTGATGCAGTTCTAGCCACCGCCGGCCGGCCTCAGTAGTCGTCGGCCGTCGGGTGCTCGTAGACCACGCGTGCACTGCGGCCGTCGGCCGCCAGCCGCCAGCGCTCGAGTGCCTCGTCGCACGGATAAAAGCGCGCCTGCTCGCCCAGATCGAGGTCGCCACGGACCTCACCGTCTGCGCCCTGCCGGTGGATGTGCAGCCGCACCGGCAGGCCTTGCAGCAATTCGCCGTGCTCGCTGTCCACCCGACGCGGCGGAAACTCGCGCAGCAGCTCATCGATCGGCGGGACGCTGCCGTTGACCTGCACGCTCAGGTAGTGACCGAAGCGACAGCGCGCTGAAGCCAGATCCCACACCTGCTGCACGTTCAGCCGCAGCCCGCCTGAAAAGCGATCGGGCTGCACCTTGCCCTGCACGATCACCAGTTCGTCGTCCTTGAGCAGCTCGCGGTTGGCGTTGAGCAGCTCCTCGTTGGCCACCGCCTCGATGACCTCGGTCTTGTCGTCGAGCTTGAAGATCGCCACCCGACCGCGCTGCCCGTTGACCACGCGCAGATCGCCCACGATGCCGGCCAGCATCTGCGGCTCGCGACTGTCGAGCACATCAGCGTTGCTGCGGCGCGCGAACTGCCGTACCTCGTCGACGCTCTGGTCGAACAGATGCCCCGACAGGTAAAAGCCCAGCGCCGTCTTCTCGAGCATCAGGCGCTCGCGAATGCTCCAGGGCTCGGCCTCGACGAGCGCCGGCTCCTGCGTCGACGATCCATGCGCATCGTCGAAGTCGAACAGCCCGCCCTGATCGGCGTGCGCGGCTTGCGAATCGGCAAATTCAAACGCCAGGCCCACGCTGGCCAGCAGTCGGGCACGCTCGGCGCCCCAGCGGTCAAAGGCGCCGGCCTTGATCAGCGCCTCAACGGTGCGCTTGTTGATGCGGGCGCGGTCGACCCGCGCGCAGAAGTCGAACAAGCTGGTGAACGCACCGCCTGAAGTGCGCGCGGCCACGATGGCCTCAATCGCGCCTTGCCCGGTGCCCTTGATGGCGCCCAGGCCGTAACGCACGCGGCCACGCTCGCCCTTTCGCCGATCGGCATCGGCCGGCGTGATGGGCTCGAAGCGGTAGCCGCCGGCGTTCACATCGGGCGGCTCGAAGACGATGCCCAGCGCCACCGCGTCGTCGTGAAAGATCTTGAGCTTGTCGGTGTCGTCGATCGCCACGCTCATGTTGGCGGCGGTGAATTCGGCCAGGTAGTGCACCTTGGCCCAGGCGGTGTGATACGCGAGCAACGCATAGGCCGCAGCGTGCGACTTGTTGAAGCCGTAGCCCGCGAACTTCTCCATCAGGTCGAAGATCTCGTTGGCCTTGAGTTCGCCGATGCCCTTCTTCGCCGCGCCCTCGGCAAAGATGGCGCGGTGCGTCATCATTTCTTCGAGCTTTTTCTTGCCCATCGCACGGCGCAGCAGGTCAGCGCCGCCGAGCGTGTAGCCGCCGACGATCTGGGCGACCTGCATCACCTGTTCCTGGTAGACCATGATCCCGTAGGTTTCCTCGAGCACCTCGCGCATCAGCGCATGCGGGTACTCGACTTCCTCGCGGCCGTGCTTGCGCGCGCAAAAGCTCGGGATCAGGTCCATCGGTCCGGGGCGGTAAAGCGCCACCAGTGCGATCACGTCTTCGAACACGCTGGGCTTGGCGTCGCGCAACATGCGCTGCATACCCGAGCTTTCCAGCTGGAACACCGCGACCGTCTTGCCCTCGCTCATCAGCCGGTAGGCGCCGGGGTCGTTGAGCGGCAGCGTGTCGAACGAGAAGTCACGCCGCTCGGCGTGGCGCGCGCGGATGAAGTCCTTAGCCAGCTCGAGGATGGTCAGCGTGGCCAGACCTAGAAAGTCGAACTTGACCAGGCCGATGGCCTCGACGTCGTCCTTGTCGAACTGGCTGACCGCGCTGTCGCTGCCGGGCTGCATGTACAGCGGGCAGAAGTCGGTGATCTTGCCCGGCGCGATCAGCACGCCACCGGCGTGCATGCCGACATTGCGCACGATGCCCTCGACGCGCTCGGCCAGCGCCAGCAACTCAGCGACTTCTTCTTCCTTGCCTTCACGCTCTTCGATCTCGGGCGCCTCGCGACGCGCATAGATCATGCTGGTGTCGGGTTTGCCGTCGACATCGGGCGGTGGGCGGCGCAGCGTCACCACCTTGCCCGGCGGCGCGGGCACCAGCTTGGCGATGGCGTCGACGTGGCCGTAGCCCATGCCCAGCACGCGGCCCACGTCGCGCAGTGCCGCCTTGGCGGCCATGGTGCCGAAGGTGACGATCTGGCTGACCGCATCGCGGCCGTACTTGTCCTTGACGTAGTCGATGACGCGGTCGCGATTGGCCTGACAGAAGTCAATGTCGAAGTCGGGCATCGACACGCGGTCAGGGTTCAAGAACCGCTCGAACAGCAGCTTGTAGCGCAGCGGGTCGAGGTCAGTGATCTTCAGCGAATAGGCCACCAGCGAGCCCGCACCCGAGCCGCGCCCCGGGCCCACCGGGCAGCCGTGCGACTTGGCCCAGTTGATGAAGTCGGCCACGATCAAAAAGTAACCCGGAAAGCCCATCTTCAAGATGGTGGCGATCTCGAAGTCGAGCCGCTCGACATAGCGCGCGCGCTCGCGTTCGCGCTCGGCTTCGTCGGGGTACAGCTGCAGCAGCCGCGCGTTCAGACCCTCGTGCGAGGTCTGTCGAAAGTACGCCTCGGGCGCCATGCGCACGCCGTCGACCTCGGGGGTCGGAAACAACGGCAGCTGCGGCTTGCCCAGCACCAGCTTCAAGCTGCAGCGCCGGGCGATCTCGACCGAGTTGGCCAGCGCGCTGGGCACGTCGTCGAACAGTGCCTCCATCTCGGCTTGCGACTTCAGGTACTGCTCGGCGTTGAAGCGCTTGACGCGGCGCGGATTGGTCAGCGTGTCGCCCTCGGCCACGCAGACGCGTGCTTCATGGGCCTCGAAGTCATCGGCCTTCAGGAACTGCACCGGATGCGTGGCCACCACGGGCAGCCCCAGCTCGGCAGCCAGCGGCACCGCGGCTTGCACATGCGCCTCGTGGGCCGGCAGGCCACCACGCTGCAGCTCGATGTA
>Ga0114963_10001298_pt1 | contig 17291 bp, 8 predicted proteins | sample C_131016_EF_Meta_FD_87019 | JGI IMG/M metagenome (GOLD analysis project Ga0114963, IMG submission 87019) | Freshwater microbial communities from Lake Croche, Canada to study carbon cycling - C_131016_EF_MetaG | ecosystem: Environmental > Aquatic > Freshwater > Lake | place: Lake Croche, Canada...
AAAAAAATAGAAAATTTTATGATAAGAAAAGAAATACCACAAATTGAACCACCGATTTCTATTAAAGAATCAAGTGAAGAAAATCAAAAAGATGAGTTTATCAAGAAAATACACGAAATTATAAAACTAGATTTTTGCACAATTGTAGATTATAGTATTGAAAAATTAATATATTATATAAATGATAAAAAAAAACGGTCATATAGTTATATCAAATTTAATTCATTTGAACGTTGTATATTAGATTCCAATTTATTTAAAACATTTGTTTTATCAAGTAAAGATAAACAAAAAACACGTCTAGGCCTCAATAGTACGATTGAAAACGCTATAACCAAGAAAACTAAATCAGGTATCGAATTAAATTGTGAAAATGGAATTTTATTTAAGTATGAAGATTTTCAAGATAGTATCCTTAATAATATCCAGATACACAATCATATACCACCATACATTTTTGGGTTGTTAGATTTAGATGGTCAACAATATTTTTATAATTTTGATAATAACTCATTAATACATTCATTAGATACAAAATTATATCTCATATCATCCAACTCCACAATCCATGAAACAAATAAATTTTATAATTACATTAAAAATATATTAAAAACAATAGAATCATTTAAAACTGATTATTTTGCAGGCGATTCAGGTAAATATAATTTAATATATATTAAATTACAAAATATGTTTAATCATATGACCTGTACTAATAATAATTTAGATTTAAAACGTTCATTAGTATTAAATGAAATAATCATACAATTAATAATATATTTAAATAAAGAAATATTGCGATATAAATTGAACTATATTTACAGATACGCTGTAACTTTACAACAATTTTTTTTTTCAGATGAATGGTTTAGTTTTTTACCAATAGGAAAAGAAGACAAACTGACTTATAGAAAAAAACATTTTTATATTATAAAAAAAATCGTTGACTATTTAGATTGTTTAAACAATAATATAACTTCAACAAGAGAGCTTGAAGAAATTAATTATTTAAGACAAGATACATTGAATAAAATAATAACAAAGGAAGAAAAAATAGAATTATTATCACACGAAAATGAAACGAATGAAGACAAACCCTTTATACAGAATGAATATGCAGGTATAATAGCAGCTACCGAACAATATGAAGATTGGGTTAAAGAAGGACTTGGTGATTTGTCGTCGATATTTAAAAATATTAATCCAATTGAACAATTCAGTCTAGATTTTTTAGTTGATTCTGTTACTGCGGGAACTGTATGGGCGACACAAACTATATTGTATAAAAGTATATTTCGACAATATAACGAATTTTGGGATGATTCATTAAATCAAGAAAAATTAAATTATTTTAAAAAGTTTTCCGCATATAATGAAGAAATGCTACGTTTAGTTAATGAAAAGAATGAAAATGTATTAACCAAAGACATAGCTGAAGCAGAATTCGAGAACCGTCTTCCAGGAGAATCGCGAATAAAAGAAGACGAGATGATTATGTTTATAAAAAAACCGTATTTTAGTTATGCTTCATTACAAGCAGCATCTACTATTGGTGACAGAGCCATCTATAATTTTTTAGAGGCAATTAATTCTGTCACAAAGAGTGTTAGTAATCGTGAGGACTTTATTTTTGATAATTATAGTCAATTGAATTATTTGGATATTATGTATATAACAAATAATAGTATACGCTGTCAAATTGATATTATTTTACAAATGTTAATTGAGTTCGATAACCTAGTAAATGAACACGTATTAAAATATTATTTTTTAATATCAATATGTAGACATATTTCTAAACTATGTAAAGATGATTTAGATACTCAGAATGATTTTGGATTTAAAAATAACGTGGAATTAAAAAAAGAAATTGATAAAGAAAATAAGTCTCCTGATATTGATCATAAATATGAATTATTAAATAAAATTAATAAATTTAATAAGGAATATAAAGATACGTATTTTCGAGATAATCATGAATTTGATAATATTCAATATGAAAATGTTTTAATACCTATTTTGGATAAAATTATGTTATTGCACCCTAAGAATCCAATTACCGGATTATATATGGATTTATATGGGTTTTTAGATTATATCCACTTTGATATAACTAATTCAAAAACAAGTAATAAACATAAAGTTAATATTTCGACGATTATAGATATTGATCATTTAAATGAATTTTTAAATGCACATTTATATACTAAAGAAATAGGTGATACCGACGGAATTAATACAGTATATGATATTAAAACTCAAAATAAAAAGATAATTGATCATGAACCAGAATTAAAAAAATGCTTAACATTTCAAGAAAATGAAGAAAATGAAGAAAATGAAGAAAAATATACTATATTATTGTATTTATTTGGGAAACAAATAAATATTAATTGGAATGGGCCTGAACTACCATCCGCATTAGAGTTTAGAACTAACAACCGTAACAAAATATTTTGTTGTTTATTTTTTTTATTTAAATATATGAAACTACTTCTTAAAGAAAATTATGATAATATAAAAGGTTGTAGTAATAACACGTTATATGACTCTTTAGTTGACTGGCCAAAAAAGAAAATCTTTAATAGTCAAGATAATATACCCCTGTTTTTAGGAATGTTTGAAAAATATAATAGAAATGTGTTTAAACATTATATTAATCAATTATGTACTGGTGATACATTTAATTATCCTAATGATCCTGCTAACGATCCGTGTATGAATACAGATATTGGTACCAACATAGAAGCCGACATTAATCACGATTTTTCAATTATCAATAGAAAAAACATTTTTTTAGGTTTAATAAAAAGATTATATGAAAATATTACATTATATAAAGGTGTTGATAATGAAAAAATATTGGAAAATTTTACTAAAATCCTTAACAAACATAATATTTCAATAAATAGTAATGAACGGAAGTTGTCATTAATCAATAATCAAAATTATAAAGATACCAATTATCAACAAGATTTTAAAAATGATTTAATCCAGTTTTATAAAGAGTATAAAGACATATATAATGTTATTCATCCTCCCTATGGTCCTCCCTATGGAAAAAATGGAGGAACAAAAAAAAAACGAAAGAATAAATGCACTCGAAAATTTTATAAAATAAAAAAACATAATACAAAAACAAAATATAAAAATCGATTTTCTAGAAAAAACATTTAAAAATTATATCCGTATATGTTGATTCATGTATGATAATTATTATATCTATATAGTATATAATAATTATGGAAAATAATCAAATATTAAATCCAGCTGAAAAATCATTATTCGATTATATATTTATTAAAGTAAAAACAAACTTAGATTTTTATGATAATTTAGACAAAATGCCTAAAATTTATGACTTTAACACAGACATTATTAATAGTGATTTGGATACAGATGTATTTATACATAATGAAGATAGAAATCATAAAAACATATACATCAATACTGATTCAGATATGAAAGAAATGAAGTATAAAAAATCAGATGAGTCGAGTATAGATTTACCGACGGATACACATAAAATGTTTACTGATATAATATATAAATATCCAAAAGAAGATGTTTTATATACAATTGATTCAATATATAACTGGGATAGAATATCAAATACAAATCCTGAAAAATATAAATTATATATGCAATTTGTCAATAAGGTTGATATGCTTATAAAAAACAATTCTAATTTTGAAACATCTACTAGTGAATATAATAATATTCCAATTCAGTTGTTTTATCTTTTCCAAGATTGTGATTTATCACAAATAACTGAATTAATACAAATGCGAATTATATTATTAGTACAAGTAATTGAATTTAATCGCACATTACTTCGACTTATATTAAGATATACACTTCGATTAGTATATAGTTTAATTGGTAAATGTGATAAAGAGCAAATTTTTATAAAAACAAGTATTTTTAATACTACAATAACTACAGGTAAAAGTATTTACAGTAAGATTAAAAATGTGCCTGACATGTTAACAACCGGGGCAAATACAGTAAAGGACCTAATAAAACGTGGAGTTGATAATACTATAAAATTCATTAAAACCGAGACATTAGATAAACTTAATAATACAATTGAATGTATTGCACCAGTTACGGTTAACACAGTAAATGAAGTATTATCCAACATATGCAATCTACCGCCAAAAACAAAAATGGTTATGTTGTCATATGAAGATACTGAAATAGGAATTCCAGAAGAATCGTACAAAAAAATGCCATCACCTAATTCGATAGAAGAATTTAAAGAAACCATATCATTATCAATTCAAGCAAGACAATTATCATGTCACGTATATAACTGTTTTGTCGAATATCATAACTTATATGAAAACCATTATTGTTCAACCTATGAATATGCTAAATCGATTAAAGATAAACTATATGATTCTCGATATGCAAAATTATTAACTGCAACTAAAATAACGGGACTAACAATATCCGCTAACGCGATTGCAAATATTGTAATCGATTATAATTTAACAGACAATTTAAAAACCCCAGTACAAGTTATTTCAAATTTATTTAATACGAATGAGTGTATTTCAACAATAATGACTGGAATAGGCGTACCATTCATATCATCTTTAATTGCATTTGGAATTATGTATGTTATAAATACAGAATGGTATAAACAATACGAATCAAGTTATAGAAATGTAGACTCATTCAAGACGGTAATAAATAATGAAATGTATAAAACCATAACCACAGAAATGTGTAGCTATTTATGGTATAAGAATGATAGTTATATAGAAAAATTTAAAAAAGCAAAATCTATATTAGCTTTGTATACAATTTATACATTTAATTATTTTGATAAATATATTAATGAATTATTGTTATATATTCGAATTTATGATATATTATTTCGATATGAAAAATGTAAAATTGGGATGTTAACTGATACAACATCGAATATCGATACAAATATTAATGATGATATAGTACTCCTAGTGAAATTATTATATTTAGTAAAAAAAATAAATTTATCACATACTAAACGGTGTTCTAAATCAATTGCCGAACAACATATTATTATAGGTCAACTTACAAAAAATCCAAACACAAATTATGATGATATATTAAATTGTAAAAAACCGGAGAGAATTCTAAAAATAAAAAATATATTACACCAATATAATGTAACCCAAGATAGAATTACTGAAATTCACAATCAATTAATTGAAGATCCTTTATATAATTGTTCAGAATCACAATCCGACAATACAAATGTTACAGAAAATCATATATTAACATCCCAACATTTAGAAAATGACGATAAAATGACGGATTTAATAAACAAAAATGTTAATATTAATCAGGATAACCCTAATAAAGCTAATAAATCTGAATCCGAACCTGCCGGACAACTACTACTTACTAGTGGTGATAAACCTGAAATTTTAGGATTGATTGATACTTTATTATATACGATGTTACCCAAAAATTGTGATTATCCACCCGGGAAGATCGAGACTCGAAAACAAACAGAAGTATTTAATAATATATGTAGTATTTTAAAAAAAATATATGATAATATAGATGAATTTATAACCTTTTTGAAAAAAAAGAATCTGGAAGAGTTAAAAACCCTATTCGAAAGCTTAAAAATATTTAATGAAGAAACCCCGTCAGGTATTCATGTTGAAAGCGCCAATTATAAATCAATAGAATGGTTAAATGACCAATTACAATCATATCAAGTTGAAATGACATCTCATATCGGAGGAAAAACACACATTAGAGGAAAAACAATAAATAAATACTATACCAAAAAAAATCAAAAACATACACCTCTATCAAAAAGAATAAGAAATTTAAAGAAACATACACGCCTATCAAAAAAAAGAAGTAATCTAAAAAAACATACAGACCTATCAAAAAAAAGATGAATTTAAGGAAATAAAAATCCATAGTTCGTCATTATTTCTTTTATTATTGGAATATTCGCTCGTTTTTTCTAAAATATCTCTATTGAATCGATGTAAAAATGATTCGAATAATATAGTGTGGATATGTCAACCATATTACAAATATAAATTCGGATTAAAATATATTTTATATAATATAATATAGGTATTATATAAAATTCAAGTAATAATGCAATCCTTTTTTAAATCGGATTACATAATGCAAATCAAATTCGTAACCTTATGAAATTAATATATCACTATATTATACGATGTATAAAAGTGTAAAAAAAAAGTCATATCTAAATAATAAAAAAATATTTTCAAAAACCCGAAAAATATTCGGTGGTATTATGAATATTTTACCCACATCCGAATATTTAGAACAATATGAATCATTTTATAAATCAAAAAACTATAACGAATATTTTGATTCTAATTCAAAGTTAATAGATGAAGTTTATAAAAAAAACTGTATAAATAATTCAATATGTGAAGAAACTGAATCAACCCAACAACAAATATTAAAAGATACATACTTTGAAAAAGTTACACATATTATGAATAACACATTCAACGAAATTAAAAAAAAAATAACAGCCGATTCTGAATATGCAACTAATACTGTCAAATTTAGATCAGAAATTACCAGTTTTTTAAATGATATTCTTAAATATGATGATTTAGCTTCAATTTGTAAAAAATATAACGACTCACACAGACATGTAGTTGTGAAAAATGACAAAGATGTAGTAGAAGGATCTGTAATTGTGAATAAAGACGTAATAGACCAATCTGATAAATATACTTCTGAATCCGTCGATTTAAAGTTTAAAATCGAATTACTAAAAATTGTAAAAGAAAGCATAGACAGCGTATCTGATTTACAAAATAAAACCATCACCGGGACTATTGGTACTTTACAAGATAGTATCTTCGATGATTATAATACTGGTGCAGATACACTAAGTATACAGCAAGAAAACAACGAAAAAATTAATGTAATATATAATAAAACAATCACAAATATAGAAAACGTAATTGCAAAATATTATTGTATTTATGAAAGTATTAACCAAACAAACTTTCCGAAAAATATCAAAGAAATCCTCCAGTTTGTTAAAGTAAGTATACAAAACATAGAAACACAATATACGAAGACAACGAATTTTAATATAAATGAATTACTAAAAAAAATGTGTTTAGGACAACAAACAAATGAAAATATCAACACAAATGAAAATATCAACACAAATGACAATATCAAAACATCAATAAACGTAATTTCTAACGATATTAGATTTGTTAATAAACATATTTTTTATTATATAAAAGATGGGGAATATGTAGATTTTAATAATAAAAATATATTGAATACATTTACCGAATCGTTATACCAATTCAAACTGGATGATAATGGTGAAAAATCCTATACTAATGAATTTTATAACTATATAAAAATTATACTAGAAGAAATTGATTTTTTTAAAAATGATTATTATTTAAATGATTCTGGAAAATATAATTTAATATATTTAAATTTAATAAAAATAATTGATAAAATAAGTTGCAACGATAGTATATTAAACCTAAAAAATTCATTATTTTTCAACGAATTAACCATAAAATTAATTATTTTTATAAATAAAGAAATATTAAAATTCAAATTTAATATTATACATAAATTCGCAATTTGTCTTCAAAAATATTGTATTGGTAAAAATTGGTTCGATATATTAGTGGAGGGATCAGAAAAACAATTAAAGTATAGGAAAAAATTTTGGGTTATTACCAAAAAAATTGTAGAATATTGTATTTTTTTTAAAAAAGAAATAGTTTCTGATATAGAATTGAATAAAATATTATATTTTAACGAAAATCGAAAAAATAAAATTTTCAGCGATGAAGAAAAAACCGAATATTGGTCGTCAGAAAATATAAATACAAAATTATCATCTATTACTTTAAATGATGAAACATATGGAAGTTTTTTTGAAACTAATATATTACTACCTGTAGGTGGTGATACTAGTACTAGTGTTACAGGGTTGGTGACGGGATTTATGAGTTTTATTCTCGCTTCTATTGCTATCGATCCTTTACTTGGAAGTATTATGTATGCATTTACGTATGTATTAACTCTAGCAAAAGACCCTATATCAAGATTTATTTCATTAAATTTCATAAATAGTAAAATAACAACATATGACGATTATTGGAAAAATGAAAATAATGAAACAAAAGGTAAATACTGTGCGATATTTGTAGAATATAACCAAGACCATATTACGAGTAATAATGTATCGTGGTATAAAACTAACATATTACCGGAATCAACATTGCAAAAATTTAACAAATTAATAAAATTAAAACTTTCTACGTTAGCCTCATGGTTGAATGGAACCCCACCGATTGATATAGATGATTTATATATAACCGACTATACTTCGATTTGTATTGTAGATATTGTATATGATTTATTAATACAACTTGATAAAGATGTAAATGAGCATGTTAATAAATATTATTTTTTATTAGAAATATGTAAATACATAGAAAAGAAATGTAGTGAAAGAAGTATCACTAAACCAAACTATGGATTTGCAAATACACATAAATTTATAGAATATGTGAAACAAGCATATACTTCAACCACCAAACCTAAACACGATACTACACAAGATATTGAACCAAACGCCGATTATAATAGTATACATCACGATTTATTAATTATATTTAAACGCTTTAAACATCATTTACTTACACCATATACAGAGATAACAAAATTTATATTTGAAATATTTGATATTATAGAAAAGATGGAATATAAAAATAATGACAAATTTATTAATTTATATTCATTTAATAACCATTTATTTACAAATTATATTACACACGATTATAATAGTGTAGATATTACTAATTTAAATGAATTAAATACATTCTTAAGAACGCATTTATATTTATCGGAAGGGGATCATGACGGAATAAATGGATGGAATGATATTGTCACCGTAAGTATTTTTTTAAATGGTGAATCTACACCTAAAACAATAGATGATATCAATAAACTAATTCACACACCTAACGAGATTATGACAAAAATATTTATATTTGCAAATATTCTTTATTCTAAAACGGTTGATATGTCAGTAGACCAGTATACAAATTTCGTAACTTATAATTCAAATAAAATTTTTATATTTTTATATTATTTATATAAGTTTGAGGTGACATATATGATTCCTTGTGGTAAACATACTACTACATCACATAATTGGACTACATCACCTAATTGGAAAAAAAAAATTTTTAGTAATATATCTCATGCTAATAAATTGTTACGTTACTTTATTTATTATAATGATATACAATATTTGAAAATTATGATAGAGTTATGTAAAGATACTCATAGTAAAGATACTCATAGTAAAGATACTCATACTCTGACATTTCCTGAATTACAACAAACCCACTTATTTGATAGCAATTATTTATATTACAGAACAACTATATCTCAAGAAGACCCTTCTAATTATAAAATTCTTAAACAATTTAAAAGCCTTTTTAAAAGAATACTTGATGTAGAAATAAAAATTGAATTAGAACAAAAACCTACCCCAGATACGGGTCCGTTTAGCCCAACCGAAAATATAATTGAAGGATTTAGCAACGATCAAGTACCTCAGAACGATCAAGTACCTCAGTTAAAATCAATTAAAGACTACTTTAACGAATATATAGATGTAAGTAAAGATACATTCCAAATTAAAAAAGATGATAATAATAACCAAGTTACAACCTGGAAAAATTTATACCCCAAAATATTAAATATTTTGATTAAGTATTTCGAATACAATAATAACTTTTATAATAAAGATAAATTTGATGAAATTTATGATCCAAAAAAAGGAAAAAAAGGAGGTAAATTCACAAAAAAAAATAGAAATCATAAACTCCATACTAGAAAATATAAAAGGGGAAAAATACGAAATACGATTCATAGAAAACGATATTCTAGAAAATGTCACTAAATAAATATAAATCCATAATTCACCATTATTTCTTTTATTTTTGGGATATTCCCCCGTTTTTCTAAAATATCGTGTCGATACTGTTCCTTCATATTTTCTAAAATAATATATTCTCTCGAGTGTTTAAATAAATCAAAGTATCCGCATATCTCTTGATAATTATCTGGATCTACAATATTTTGGTTTAATACTACCCAATCTGAAAACTTCTTTTGAGATTGGGTTTTTTTCACAACTATAAATTCATTATGTAATTCGAATGTTTTACTTAATGAAATATCTCCTTTATTATAATCCGTTCCAGATAATACCGCAATTTCTAAAAAGTCCGTATAACTTATCCCTAATTCGATTAAAATCTGTTCACTGTCATAAAGTACTATATTATGATTCATCAAACTTAAATTTCTCAAAACACGCGGACATCCATAAAGAAACATATCCATATCATCACTAAGACACGCCCATGCGGTTCCAGTTTTAACTAAATATGCGCATAATATATCGGCTTCTCCAGGCGCATCATAATATATAAATCCGAATGCGTCCATCAACTCTTTTGATTTTTTGATATCATTATGATTTATTTTTACCATTTTTTTAGTTAAATCTTCCATTTCCTTTTCTAAAACACTATTTAATACTATCATATTCGAACCAATCGATTCTTTAATTTCTAAAAGTCTTGATTCCGCCTCTCTCTTTTCCAATCTACGTCTCTTTAATAAATCCCATTTTTCGGGAGGAGGTTTTCCGTCGAAAATAATGATTGGAGTAACTAAATAATATTTAAAAAGGGAGAGAAACAAATATAATTCTTCCATGAAATTTCCATATTTCATAAACTTATACAAATAAATACTCATGTCTATGACGACGGTTTTATTTATTAAATCGTCGAACCCCACTTTATGTATTGCTAACGGACTACATCGGCTTAATAAATATTGATTTAAATCTTTTATTCCCATTTTTATCTGTTTTAGATTCTATACACGACCAACTTTTTGAATCAATTTTCCGAAATAAAAAATGACTTGTAAAGAATGTTATTTTTTTGAATCTACTATTCATCGGTTAATAAGTTGAGTATCTTAGATATCGGGTTCTTCGTATTGTTCATAATCGCATGGAAAGACAACCCCTGCGTCAGATTGTTCTTGGGTGACCGTTTTCATAACTTGCCCTTTTTGCATAAGCCGCTCGATGATCCGTCTTTCATACGAGTTATTGCTATATACCATATAAATATCAGTATTCGATTTCGTATCTAACCCTCTTAAAAATCGATGTCCTAATTGATAAATATGAATCGTATTATAATTCGGACTGATATAACAAACTCTCGGAAAATCTCCATGTTTATCGTCTAAATCAATCCCAGTACTAATGACTGCTACGTTTCCAATTAATACTCTATATTCGCTTGTATTTCTTTGGAATTTTTCTAAAATACTACCTCTTTGTTTAGTCGATTTCGTTCCATCTAGAATCAGAGGAGAATATTCTTTCAATAATTCGGTTAAATCAGTTATGGTTGCGTTATAATTTAACCCAATAACGACCTTTTTATTTTCATGAGTGTCGAGCTCTTTTTTCGCCAATCTGTGAAAAGTATCTATTTTGGACGTTTCTATAGTGATGAGCGCTCGTGCCATCTGTGCCATGATTCCTCCTGCAGTAGGATCGCCAGTTTGTCTACGATGTTCGCGTATTCTTATCCGTAATTGTTCGATTTTATTCAATTCTTCTATAGCCGCATTTATCTTGAGTTGATTTTGTTGATTATTTAATTTGAAATATCCGTTATATTTATTCAGCGTAATACCCGTATTTTGCATTTCTTGTAATTTCATACTACTCGATGCGTTGGGTTTTATAACGTGTAGAAACAATAAATATGCATATATTTCGCAACGATATGCATTTTGTATTAATTGTATATTATTATTTTGGTCAACTCTCGTACGAATATATTTATCATGATAGGTTTCTACAAATAAATTTCGGTTCGGACTAAATCTCGGCGTAGTTTTAAAGGTAGATTGAATATAATCCTCGATTTCGTTAATACCTGCATATTGATATCCAGAAACTATTTTATCGTGCTGCATAATACCGAGTGTCTTAAACAATCTGACTGCTTGAGTATGTTTATCGATCGGAGACCCCGAAAGTAATAATACGCGGGATTTACCTCCACGTTTAAACATCTCATAAATGCATCGAATTAATACTTCGCATGCTTCTGTTTGCGCACATTCGTTTTTTAAATGTTGGAATTCGTCGATTACTAATAATAGTCCTTCTTCCGCAATCGTTTTAAACTCATTCGTTACTGTATAATTATATTTATCAATCATTCGACTACTACCATTTTCTTGTTGTACCTCTACGCGGTAATCGTTCCGAATTAAATACCCGCATTTTGGATTTAGAAATCGTTTTCCGGTAATTTCTCCGTAAGTTAAATTATGTTTACAATTGAGAGAATATGTCTCATTCACTTCAATCCATTTGGTTTTTACGCTAGGAGGAGAGATGGATATAATATGGGGAAATTGACGTATTTGAAATATTTTTGCGGCAGTATATGTTTTACCGGTACCTAACGGGGATAAGTCGATCGCGAAATGCAGTCCGTCTAAACAACGATTTAAGATTTCTACGTGTTCAGTCTGATATGGATATAATTCGATGGGTATTTTTTCGGATAATACTTTATTTTCCAAAACTGTTGATTTGGATGTTTCTTTAAAAATACGGTGTTTTGAACAATATCCAATATTATTTTTCCCGATTTTACGAATTACTAGAATCGTGTTATTTGTAGGGTCATATTCATCATGAATCTCCTGTATATTATTATTTATGATATCGCATAATCGGCCCATCTTAACGATGATATTTTCTAAAAATTCACATGTTATGTTATCCTCTCTCGCCGCGTTATATATTTCACTTTGTATACCGTCCATATTCGCAATATAAATATGTAAAATTCCCGCGATTAATTCATACGATTGCTGTTTAATGTGTGTTTTATATACTTGTTGTTCCCACACTTTTTCGGTAATTTCGTTCATCGCGTATTTTATTTGTAATTCGTCGTATTTCTCTCTCGAATTTTTACTGATTATAACTTCCGAATATTCCGTACGTTTCAAATGTCGGACTGCTTTTGTCACTTCGTAGAGATTTTCGTAAATCGATTCATCCAAAACAATCGATTTTGATGCTAATAATTCTCTCAATACAGATTCTGGGATTCGGTCGTGTTCGAGTGAAACTGCGCATAATTGCTCGGCGGCATCATCCGAATCTCTGAATTGTTGACGAATCATACGGTTACGATAATGATAATTTGACGAATTCGATAATATAGTTCCATTTTCCCAGCTAAAATGAATCCCGCAATTTGTACAATTCATATGGTCACATCCTTCCGTTTTATGTATAAGCGTAGAACAACTCGGACAGGATTTAGTAGTTGTACGGATATCTTTTACAGATTCAACCACATTTGGATCACACACGTGTCCCTCCGTTTTCAAAAATAAGCATTCTGTACAGACGACCGTATTACAAATATTACATTTATCTCGGATTATCCTCCCGCGACAATCATTTACCGGGCATAAACATAATACTTCTCCGGTATTTGAGCGTACTGGTTTAGGGGGCAGTTCGGTAATATACCGTCCATCTGCGTTTTGAATCGTGATGTTCAATCCAAATCGTCGATGTTTCTGAATTTCGCGAACAGCCTTTGTCCATTCCACCAATTCTCCGACCGTTTCTAATTCTGATTTTTGTAAAATCATTAATTCTTTGAGCACATTCTGTTTTGCCGTCTGTGTGGCGAATTTATTTCCCAAACAATTGATTGCAAATTGTGTTGAAAATCGAGCTCGACACTTCATACAATCTGTTTTACCATATTGTTTTTGACAAGTAGAACATACCGTATATTCGCATCCCATACATACGATTTTTTTCATTCGAGCCGTTTCTTTTAATTCTGAACAGCATACAGAACATTCAAACATGATTGCAGGGGGTTGATTCGACATTTATAATATGATAATGAATATACCGTTTATATACCCAGATAAAAAGTATCAATTTTGTATAAATAAAATATTTGTATAAAATAGAATGAATTCTAGAAAATCGGGGATTCTCTCGGATACTTCCAAAATATTCATTAAAAAAATCGCCAAATATTTACATGAAGGCCAAGAACTTTCCAAGACAGATATTGTTACATCTCCAATATATACAAGTATCGAATCGAAGATTGCGAAAGGTAGTAAATATCATTTAATAAATGAAGATATTCGCTGTAAAATAGATACTACCCCTTGGATCGGTCAAACATTATCTTTTACGATTCATAAAAAACAAATAAAGGTGTTTTTACATTATCCGGTCAACAATATCCATCGAAATAAAACAAAAATCGAAAGTTGGTTTTCCCAAATAAGAGGTTCCATTTATTCTTGGTTATTCGCAGCTTCTCTCGAATCCTCCTCCGGATGTTCTACCGAATTAAACATTTATATCTATTTTACAGATTTTAAAAAACAATTACCCGCAATAAAACGTACGCCCATTTCCGAAATACATGTAAATACAGGATTTACATTTTCGTGTAAATTTACGGAATCCGGTAAAAATGAAATATATGTATATCGGAAAGAAGAATGGTTTAAAGTACTAATACACGAGTCTTTTCATGCATTTTCTCTCGATTTTTCGAATATGCCGAATGAATCCATTTTATCCGCAGACCGACAAGTGAAACAATTATTCCCGTTAAATATTGATTTAAGATATTATGAAACATATTGCGAGATGTGGGCAGAAATCATCCAAATTATATATCTCTGTTTAAAAAATCTAATGCTAAATAAGTTTACCGAATTCGAGAGAAAAATCAAAATGGATCAGAGACATTCGATACAACAAGCGAATAAAATTCTTAGACATCATAATATGTCGCATAAAGACTTATTTGAAAAAACGGAATCTGCTGAAATAAAACGAATGGGCTATCGAGAGATATCTCCCGTAATATCCTATTATATTATAAAATCAGTATTCTACGTAAATATCGGTAAATATATCGAATGGACGACGTTATCCAATCGGGGCTCGTTGAATTTTCATAAATCAAAAGAAATTTTGGATTCTTATGTAGCATTATTGAGAGAATCGCATACTGATAATTATATAAAATTAATATCGGCTTCTGAAAAAATAACAGGCAGAGAGAATCATCTACGAATGAGTATTTTTGAAATTGCATAAAAAGCATAAAAAAAGGCGTGTTGAATTCTCTTATTATTTATATTATCAAATTCTTAAAACATTATACACTAAAACGAATTATTCTTTTTTGAAAACTTATCATAAATAAAACTTTATAAATCAGAATGGTATTCCTCATAGAATTCTTCTCTAGCGGTTAAATCGCGCTCCTCTCCTAGAGCCTTATAGACCTGGTCTTGAATTTCGATCGTTTGTGAAAATCGTAACTGCTCAATTTCGTCGCGAAGAGCGGAAATTTCACCGGCTTGTTTTTCGATCGTAACCATGAACTCTTCCCGTAAGCGATGATACATATCACTCAACTGGTCGATATTATAGTTTGTCTTTGGAACTGGGCGGGTATTGATCGTTACGCTGAGATTCGCGTGGCAAATGTCCGACCAGAAATGTAGCTCCATCGGAAATCTCGAAATAATATCTTCGCGGCAACGAATGGACGGTTCGGTTTCATACCAAGAATCGTAATGAATAAATGCATATCGATAACACGTACCAGTCGCGGTTGGTGGTGAGTTCACGACATCAATACGATTGATCATGCCCATGAATGAAAATGTGCGATGTAGCATATCTTTGTCTACATTATAAGGAATATATTTTACGTAAATGCTACCATTCTCCATCTTAAACCAAGATTCTGTATCCACTTGGGGTTGAGGTGGTTGCGCTACAATCTTAGGAGGTTCGATGTAGGCAGGTAATCCAGATTGAACGTTCATTTGAGTATTGTTAACAGTCGACATTTGCTTGTTTTAGAAACTATACTTTATAATAATTTTAAAAAAAAGATTTCAATTTTATAGAGGGTCATTATTACCATAATATGTGTCTTGCTAGATTATTCGCACTATATTTATTTTTTTTCCAATCGCCCTTTATTTTTCCAGAACGCGTTAAATAATTTTTCCGTCGCGTTTTATTTTTATGTTTTGTATAATCTTCATATCCCATCGCGCCAAAATGTACCATTTTCCCATCTGGGGTTTGAATCATATATTTTTTATCGCGTTTACTCGAGAGACTTATTTTAACCGTTTTTCCCAAATATTGTCTTGCTTTTCGATAAACTTCGGTAGGATTTGAATATGCTTTTATCGTTTTTGATTTATTGGTAGAATTCATTTTTATATATTTGAGAGATTTTATTTTCATACGATTTCGAGACTATTTTTATATAATAGAATTTATTATATAAAATACTGAGAATACTACTATATTATATCTTTTTTAAATAATCAATTCCATTCCGGAGAGCTCTTTTAGATATCTTTGTGAACACGTCTCGACCAATAATCCATTCGCATATACCCCGTAATTCATATAATAGTCTTCATTTTCTAGGGCGATATGGTATATCATATATTTTCCGGGGGTTTCATAGATAGAAGCTCTCTCGTCTGCACATGCAGGAAGTCTATATTTATTATCTGTAATGTAAATATGTCCATTTACCTGGTTCGTCTTCTCTCTCTGTTCTTTCGAGACAAAATTATCTACTAAAATACTGTGACAACCTGTAATGACTAACTCTTCGAATAATTCCGGGTATTCTGTTGAAGAACATTTATAGAGCTGGTCTTTGATACGGTCGTCTGAAACCATATGTTCGATTTCTCTCTTACCGACCATGACGATTGGTACAAACCCATGTAATAATGTTTTTACTAGGTCTCCCTTTCTCAGCTCCTGAACAGGAACATACCCTTTATCTGTAAGGATTTTGGAGTCTTCTTTGAAACAAGGAGGAACAATATATGTAAAATTTGTAGTAGCTGACCCTACGTAAGTAGTTACTGTAACGGTAACCATTCCTCCTTCGTGAGCAGGGGATTTACAAACAATTTTAGTATCACTAATAGAGGTGATTGTTGCCGCAGAAGAATCGAATAATACAAATGTAACTATATTAGATAAATCAACAATTTTGTTTTTTAGATTAGTGCCTGTAATTGTAACTGAAGTATTTCCTCTAGTAAATCCAATAGAAGGGGAAATA
>Ga0114963_10001301_pt1 | contig 17274 bp, 17 predicted proteins | sample C_131016_EF_Meta_FD_87019 | JGI IMG/M metagenome (GOLD analysis project Ga0114963, IMG submission 87019) | Freshwater microbial communities from Lake Croche, Canada to study carbon cycling - C_131016_EF_MetaG | ecosystem: Environmental > Aquatic > Freshwater > Lake | place: Lake Croche, Canada...
CAATTATAATATTTTACAAGGATATAATCAATCCTATGATCTTTATTTATATTTATTATAAATTTAGATACTTTTAATTTCATTTTTTTATAAGTAATAAGTCTAATTAAAACACGTCCGTAATATATAATTATAATATTATGGATGATCTATTAAATGACTATTATCCTATTGATGTTGATATAAAAGAAATAAAATACAAGTGAAATATATAATCAATATACTTTCGGAGAAAAATATATAAAAATTATTAATTATAAGAAAAATAAATTAAGTAAAATGATTGTTGTTATTTTTATTGATTAAATTTAAATTATCTTTTTCCTTTTAGATGAGAATAATATGATATATATACAGGCCAAGGTCTACCAGATAATGTTAATTTACAATTTCTAAATTTATTATTTTGTTGTTTAATTTGGAATAATAAATGTTTTAATAAAGGCATTATTTTTTTCTATTTAAATTGGACTCTTTTAAATACTTTTTATAAATTTAAATGATTATTAAATTTATTATATTTTATATTATTTTCGTATTAAACTTCCAAATTAAACAGTAAAATGATTGTTGTTATTTGAATATATAGATCTATATATAAATAGTTATTTTATTATTTTTATCATTATCATATTTAATATCAAATGGTGAAGTTATACTATTATTATCTTCATCTTCATCTTCATCTTCATCTTCATTTGATATAATATCTTCAAACGGTATAATATAACCAAGTGGTTTATCAACTAATACTATTTGTAAACATTTTAATGTAAATCCACATTCTACACTTTTAAACATACCATTTACTTTAGAACCTTTGCAAATCCAAAATTTATCTAACATTATTACAAAATGTGATGTAGTATTCCATTTAAAAAATTTTACCATTTCTGTAGCCGTTACTAATGATACTGGATTTTTACTATTTTGAACAAATAAAGCAGTATTTATTTTTTTTGGTTTATCAGGAGTCCAAAAATTATCATAAACTGTACTAAATTTTATTTTTATTCTATTTTTAATATTTATATTATCATCATCATCGTCATCATAAGACTCTATAGTTTTAATTATAGGTTGATATAAAAATTTTTCGGGTTTTGGTATTCTATATTTTTGTATAATTCCATCTTTAGATATTTTAATAATACCATTTGCATTTTGTTTATTATTTATTTCTTCGTTAAAATAATCATCAATTTTTTTAAACATATTAAATAGTTTTTCAGAAGATTTTTGTGTTTTATCCAAATATAACAAAAAATAACATCGTTCATTATCTGTTTTCATGTAATCGGTTTGCAATTTTGGAATACCTCCATATGTTAATTTTATTGCACCAGTACCTATTGCAAAATTATTTCCATATCTTCCTGAATTTTTATCATATTTGTTATTATTATATTCATATTTTGGTATTGCATTCCATTGATTATTAGATGATAATTTTTGATTTATAGGATCTAAATAAAATTTATTCATATCATATTTATCAGTATCTGATTTTAACATTAATGGCCTCTTACTTATTTCTATTTCTTTTAATGTTTTATTTATTTCTTTATTTGAAAAACATCTATTATTTTGCATGTATTAGTTTGAATATATTAGTACATATTATTATTTTAAATTATATTCTTTATAATTCAAATTTTTATTATAAAGAATATAAGTTTATAGTAAACAATAATTATTTTGCTGTTTACAAAAATTTATTTAAGTAACATAAAATCAATGTTCACATACATAAGTGAATCTATTCTTTATAATTATTTTAATAATAATAAATTAGAAATAGAAATAGAAATAGAAATAGAAATAGAAATAGAAATAGAAATAGAAATAGAAATAGAAATAGAAATAGAAATAGAAATAGAAATAGAAATAGAAATAGAAATAGAAATAAAAATAAAAATAAAAATAAAAAAATATATGCATAGTATAGAAAATATAATGGATATAAATAAGAATGCAATAAAAAATATTTAATAATTAATAAATAATATATTGTTCTAAATAATTAATTAATTCTATGTGATTATATTTCACTGCTAAATCATAACAATCATTATTCCAAAAAAACATTACAAAATCTTCATTATATTTTATTAATAATTTTATCATATCAATATTACCATATGATGATAAATATTTAAATAAGTCATAATATAAATTTATATTACTATTATGCAATATATTTACATCGTTTGATAATAGCCATTTTATTAAATTTATATGATTATTTTTACAAGCAGAAAAAAACCCTCTTTGATTTAAACTTAAATTCTGATTATCATCATTTATTATTTCTTGATATTTAGGAAGATTTTTAAGTTGATTTCCTAGAAATAATTTTACTATTTCTAATTTACCGTAATCACATGCTAATAAAAATGCATCTTTGGCTTCATAATATGATAAATTATCTAAACCATATTTTTTTAAAATTTCAGAATACCCTTTAATACATATTTCATTAAACTCTTTCATTTTTTCATAATCATTTAAAAATGAAAATAACCATAATGATATATCTATATAATTTAATTCATATGCCATTTTATATACATAAATATTTTTATCAATTAACTCTAAAAATCTAGATTTATTTTTATAATACTGTTTTTTTAGATTATCAATATTATTATTTGTTATGTCATTGAAAAAATCTTTTGAGTTATAAATATCCAAATTAGCTAATTCTATTTCCATCTATCAATTTATGTATTTATACTAAACATACCTATTTTACTATATCATTATTATTTTGATTTTTAAAAATCAATATTTTCAAATAAATAAAATTTTAAACAATTATCTTACTTTCATCAACCATTTTTTTATAACTACAGAATTGTTCTTTTGTTACTACTTCCGGATTATCAGTATTAATTTTAGTAGAGAATTTCTTAGCTCTTTCTTTAATTATTTCAATTAAATTTCTAATATTTTCATTACATTTATTATTTCCATTATCTATAGTACTTATTCTATATAAAGGAGATGCAAGATATTCTATAGTTGTATTTTTAACTAATGTATTAACATCAAATATTTCCTTTATTTTATTTAATGCATCAGAATCTAAAACTATAAGTTCTATATCTTTATACATTTCTACTGGATATATAATTATATGTTCCTTTAGATAATCTAAATATTTATTTCTTACATCTTCAGGTATTTTTGTATCTGCAGAAAATATAAGAGAATTATCACGTAGAATTTTATTATATTCCAATTCAATATCTAATTTCTGGAGTTCTTTTCCATTTGGAATTATTCTCAAAAATGTTTCTTCATATAATTCAGTACTATTCCAAAAATTTAATTTAATTAAATCATGAATAAGAAGATTTAATTTTGACATAAAAATATATTTTGTTTTCAATGCTGGTCTATCCTCTTCTTTAATTTTTTTATAAGAAAGATCAACAGAAATAACTCCATCTTTATTTGTAGAATTTAAAACAATACATGCATATATTTCATCATATTTAAATGCCTTTCTATAATCTTTTGTTTTTCTTGTAACTTCAGTTTGTAATACAAAACCTTGAATATTATTATATTCTAATAAATCCATATAAAATCCCTTTTCAGATGACCCGTCATGTGCTAATTTAACATAAACTATATCATCAGGGTCTGGTATAAATTTTAGATAATATGTGTTGATATCCATCCTATTTATATTGAAACATTTTTATAATAAGACTATAAATAAATTATATTTCAATTTTTATTTTACTGATTAAATTGGATTTAATACTTTTTTATAAAATAAAAAAGTATTAAATCCAAATTAAATCTGTAAAAATAGGGAATATTTAATCCAATATTACAACATTTTTTTGTACTTTAAAAATGACCCAACATGTATTTCTATTGGTATCATCTATTAATGATGATGACACTCTAATAGTTTCTGACATTTTATTCATTATTTTCTTTATATTTTTTATAAATAGCAACATTTTTTTATTCCATTGATCTGATCTGTTAATAGTATTAAATAATAAAACAGTATTGTCTTCTAATTTAAAATATTCAGAAGAATTATCATTATCATTAATATACCATTCACTATCTTCAAAAACATCACCCGATAAATAACTATGATATCTTGCTAAATTTTTTTGAAATTTTTCTACAAATAAATTCATATCTTCTATTTTTTCAGTTGGATTTAAATTTAGAAATTCATTTTCCAATATTTCTCTAATTAATGTTTCCCTTTTTAGTACATTTTTATATAAAGAAAATAGAGTATCATTATCTTTATCTTCAAGATTTATTTTATATGTTTCCTCAGCAAAAATTTTATTTTCATTTAATAATTCTGTATTAGAAGCTTCAGTAGTTTCCATTTTTATTCTGTATATATTAAATTATATTAATATCTTTTTAAATAGATTCTATTTTTTCTTAGCTTTTTCTGTTTTAATTAAATTTACTGAACAATCATCATTTACCTTTATTTGTTCTATAGATTCTAATTCCCCTTTTCCAGAATCATATTTTATATTTTTACTTATTAAGGTTCCATCTTCTATTAATTTCATAATATTTTTTTGTATTAATTCATGTTTTTTATCTGGATATTTTCTTTTTACATAATCTAAAATCCTATCTTCTTTCTGAAAATCCTGCAATCCCGACCATCGTCTTCTATACATTAATTTTTCAGTATCTTCTAATTCTTTATCAAATTTCTGTATATTATTATCTTTTACAAGATTAACATCCTGTAGTTTTTGTAAAATATGTTTTATTACAACTTTTCTATAATCATCTGTAGTATGTTGTAATTCTGAAGCAAATCTAAAAAGTTTATTTTCTGTTATTATTTCGTTCATTTAGTAATCTATTTATTATATATACTTTTATTGTTTATATAGTTTTATATTTTATAAGTATATTTATCAAATTTTTTATCAAATTAAATATTTAATATTATTTTTTATTTTCCATCGAATTATTTGATTATTTTTTATTTCAACGTAATATTCATTACTTATTGTTACTAACCAATTAACTATACTAATATTATCATAATAACATGCAATTCTAAAAGCAGCATCACATAAGGCATGTATATTTGGTTTATCCTCTAATTCATACAACCATTGTGCTATATTTATATTCCCTGTATAACATGCATATCTAAAAACTTCGTCATCATTTGCGTGTATATTTGGTTTATCTTCTAAACTATATAACCATTTTGCTATATTTATATTTCCTGAATTACATGCATATCTAAAAGCTTCATCATTATTTATATGTATATTTAATTTATATTTATAAAATATACATTTTGCCTCTTGTAAATTTCCTCTCATGCAAGCATCTATAAATAATTCAGAATAATGCATACATAATAATTAGTTTTGTAATATAAATTTAATATGATATTAATATACTAATTATAATTCAATTTTATAATCATAATATATATTAATAATTGACAGATGGATAAAATAATAGATAAAATAAATACATATAATGATCAGACAATATATATATATTGTGCAATTATCTTTTTTTCAATGGTATTTTTTTCAAGATATAATATTGGTATAAATGTTATTTTTGGATTTTTTATTGGTATAATTATAATTAATATTATATTGAAAAAAAAAATCGATACAGATGAAAATAGAAAAGAGGATTTAGAAACTAAAATATCAGTAATAAAACCAAAATTAAATACTTTAAAAAAAAGAGATGATATTGTAGATTATTTATTTAGTATTCAGGAATTATATTATTATAATCCTCAAGCATATAGTGAAATGGTACAATCATTAGAAGATTTTTATAGATTAGAAGATTTAGTATCTATTGGTGAATTAAATTTCGGATTATATTATGATTTATTACAAGATAAAAAAAGATTAGCATTAAATAATTTACAATCTCTAATAATAACAACACCAGAAGATAAAAGAATAGATTTGAAATTAGAAATGGCATGTGTTATATTGGAAGATAAATTAAATAAAACATTAGATAAAATATATTATATGTATAAAGAAGATATACATAAAAATGGATATAATACAGATATTAAATTATTATCACCATTAAGTCCTGATGGAAGTAATAATTTTGATAATCTTTTTGATCAGAGATTTTCAAATATGTTTGAATTGTTTTAAAAAATATATAATATTAATATATATATTAATATGCAAAGTATGAGTAAAATGGAATATAAATTTAAGAAACAGGATCCTGAATTATGTTATAAACCAGAAAAAATAGAATTTTCTTTTTATCAGATATGTTCTTTTAAAAATAATAATACAAAAAAATATTCTGTAAGAAAAATTGTATTTGATGAAAATAATGAAATTATAAAAATGTATGAAAATGAATACCCTGAAAAACTATTAAATAAATTTATAAAAAAATCTCCAAAACATAAATATAAAATATATGCAACATCTGATTTAAATATGATAGATTTACCTACTAATGATCAGATATTAAATTCAAATTCAGAAATACTTAATAATAAATATGATTATACAGGCTTCAAACAGTTTTAAATTATTTTCTTTTTTTAATTATCTCTTTTTTTACTATTTGATTATCATTTTCTAAATTTTTATTATATTCTAACTGTTTTATATTTCTATCTAAATAAAACATTGGTGCTAATTCTTTTATAATTTGATTTTTTAAAGATAATCTGTTTTTTAATTCATGTAGTATTACTTTTGCAACATTTACTAATTCTAGTTTTTTTAGATAATCCATTTTCGTATCACTATATGATAATTTATTAATTTTTTCTATATATTTAACTAAAATATCATTTACTTCATCTAATAAAGGATCTATTATTGATTGCTTTATTTTTAATCCCTTTTTATCATATATCCATGCATCTTTTTTTTTAATTGTACTTCTTACTATATATATTAATCTTGATACATCTGTTGACCAAAATGTTTGATCCATTGGGTTTTCTGTTTTATATGCGTTTTTTATAATATTGCATATATAGTCAACAAATTTTTCATTACTATATAAAACTATTAACTTTTCAGCTACATATTGTTCTGCTAATTCTGGACTTTCCTTTATCCATATTTTCATATCTGGTAATGCTCGTAATCCATTATCTATATATTTTGCCTTAATATCAACTCCAGCCATTTTTAATGTTTTATTATAATACATAGAAGCGAATGTTATAGCATTCATATTACTAGTCTGAACAGCTCTTGTTTTTTCTATATTTGCCTGTTGTAAAAATTCAATTTGTTTATCTTTTTCATGTGATATTTCCTTTTTATGTTTTTTTAAAAGTGTTGTTTCTTTTTCATTGTGTTGTTTTAATAATTTATTTTCTACTTTTTCTTTTAAAAGTTTTGATTCTAAATCTTTTTTTTCTTTTAATATTGTTTCTTTTTCTTCTAAAAATTTTACTTTTTGTTTCAATAATAAATTTTCTATAATTACATTATTATCATTATTATTTTCATTATTATTACATGTTTTTTTATGTCTTGAAAGATTAGACTGATATTTAAAACTTTTTGAACAACAATCACAAAAAAATTTATTATCAGATGGTACATTCTTAATATGGTTTTGTGTTTGAAGATGTCTAGTATAATTAGATTTATTATCTGTCATAAAATTACATGGCTCACAATTATATTTCATATATTATATGATTATATATTTTATTATTTTTAAATAACGCATTAATTTTTGTTATATATAATACATATATTTTTATGATAAATAATAGTATTATAATATATAATTATTATCATAACAACTCTATATATAGTATATTAGTGTGTAATATTATATTATCATATAATTCTTTAGTATATATTATATAATAATAATTTATAATCTATATATTTAATATATTATAATACAAAATTATTATCATATAAATAATTATTAGAGATGTTTAATGTTCTATGAATTATTAGAAATGTTTAATGTTTTATGAATTATTAGAGATGTTTAATGTTTTATGAATTATTAGAGATGTTTAATGTTTAATATACGAATTGTTAGAGATTTTTAATGTTTAACATTTTCATATCATAAAAAAACATAATTCTTGTCATATAATATACTTTATTATACTTTAAAAATTTATTAAAAGTATATCATATGACAATAATTATATAGAAAAAATTTAATGTTGAGTATTAATATTGCTATATGATATTCAAAAACATATTTAACACTTACATTTGTATAACAATATCTAATGTTAATTTATCATTCAAAATTAGTATATAATGATACAATGTTATTTTATTATAAACATATATTATATAATATGATATACTAATTTTGAATGATAAATTAACATTAGATATTGTTATACAAAGTATAGTTCAAAACTCTTCGAGGGTAATATATCAATAATATTAATTATCTTACGAATATAGTATACTTTTTGCGATTTATTTTTCAAAATAGTATATAATACAACAAGATTATATGATTGTGAATTTTCAAAAAAGCGATTTTTTTGTCATTATATATACTTTTATATGATATCAATATTTTAAAAAGTATATCATATGACAAGAAAACATACTTTTTCAAAATGTTAAAAATCACATTCTTGCCATATCCTATACTTTTTGATTTTAAAAGTAATAAGCTTTATAATTTATAATATATTATCACTTTTGTAAATCTCTATAATAAAAAAAATACAAAAAATTTAGGGAATTTATGAAAGCAAAAGTGATAATATATCATAAATTAGTCAATACAAAATATTTACTAAAAAAGAAAAATTTATAAATCGATTTTAAAACACACAACTTCTTGTGTGTTTATTTTTTCACACTACTAATATTTTATAAAACTACTATTTATCTCTTCAAAAATTATAAATTTAAATTATTATTATATATTATATATTATATATTATTACTTTTATAAATTATTATTCTAATATATATTAAAACTATTAAAAATATATATCTAATAACTATTAAAAATATACTTTAAATCTATCTATTAATATGATTACAATAATAGATTTTTAATGAAGAAAAATGAAGTTTATATTTTTAATGAAGATAATGAAAGTTTACGTTTTTTAATTGAGATTATATATTAAATACAAAAATACTTAATAATAAATATGATTTCACCGGTTTCAAACAGTTGTAAATTATTTTATATTTCTATCTAAATAAAATATCGGGGCTAATTCTTTTATAATTTGATTCCTAAAAGATAATTTATTTTTTAATTCATTTATTATTACTTCTGCATTATTTATTAATACTACTTCTTTTATTTTAGTTATATAATTAGTCAAAATATTAATTATTTCATTTAATAAAGGATCTATTATTAATTCCTTTATTTTTATACCCTTTTTATCATAAATCCATATATTTTTATTTTTTATTGTAGTTCTTATTATATATATCAATCTTGATACGTCTGATGACCAAAATGTTTGATCCATTGATTTTTCTGTTTTATATATATCTTTTATAACATTGCATATAAAGTTAACAAGTGTTTTATTACTATATAAAAAGATTAATTTTTCAGCTATATATTGTTCCGATAGCTCTGGTTTTTCTTTTATTAATATTTTTATATCTTGTAATTCTCTAATTCCATTATCTATATATTTTGCCTTCATATTAACTCTATTCATTTTTAATGTTTTGTTATAATATATTGAAGCGAATGTTATAGCATTCATATTATTTGTCTCAATACCTCTTGATTTTCCAATATATTCTTGTTGTAAAAGTTCAATTTGTTTATCTTTTGTATGTGATATTTCCTTTTTATGTTGTTTTAAAAGTGTTGTTTCTTTTTCATTACTTTCTTTCAATAATTTATTTTCTACTTTTAAAAGCTTTGTTTCTAGATTTTTTTTTTCTTCTAAAAATTCTATTTTTTGTTTTAATAATAAATTTTCAATAACTATATTATTTTCAATTTTATTATCATCATTATTTGATATAATAATGACATCATTTGATATATTCTTATTACCACATGTTTTTTTATGTCTATTTAAACTAGATTTTGAACTATAAAAATTAAAACAATTATTGCAACAGAATTTATCTTCTGGTGTTATATTTTTTATATGTATTTCTGATTTTAAATGTCGTGTATAATTTGATTTATTATTTGTTTCATAATTACAAATTTCACATGTATGTTTTGATAATTTCTTTGTACAATCTATATCCACTATTTCTTTTATATCCTTTATATTATCTATTATTTCTATTTTTTTATTACTATATTTATTAAAAATATGTTTTATATCTTCTGGTTTACATTTAAAGAATTCTTTACCTTTTACTCTTTCATAACCGGCATTAGAAATATCATTATGAATACCCCTTTCTATATTATATATTTTTAATTGATCAACTTCAATATAAAAAACACATTTAAAATTATTTATATGTGATGATGATAAATTACTCATTCTACTATCAATATTTATTGTACATCCAACTTTTACATAATCTGGATATATTTCATTTATTGCACAATAAATATGTCCACTCATATATATTTTTTATATATAATAATTGTTTATATATTAGCGCATTTATTTTGCTGGTTAATATTCTAATTTATATATTTTCATAATTCATATCCTTCATATTATCTTTAATACCATTTTTATCATTTGACATATGATATATATGAATTATTTTAGTATTTTCTGTTTTAATATCAGATTCATCTTTTGAATTTAACAGTATATTATAAATATATAAAATTACCCCTATTAATATAAATGTTATACCTAAGAAGAACAAACGATTATTCTTAAGTACAATATCTGTTGTAAATCTCAAAGCCAATATATCATCTATTATATCAAACCAAGTATCTTTAATACCTAATAAAATTTCATAAATATTATATTCATATATTTTTTTTGGAGGTGGTAATTTATTTAATTCTGCCAATTTTTGTTGATCCTTTAATACCTGATCATTTTTTAATGATTGTTTATATTCTTGAAAATTTTGATTAAATTGGTATATATCAAACTTTTTTTTTCCTTCAGTAGGTACTGGTTGTTGATCTTGATTAGTAAAATTAGATGTATTTGAAGTTGATGTATTATGTGTATTTGACATTATATATTATATATTATAAAAATTGAATTTATTATTTCTACTTAAAAATATATTATAACTATATATATAATAAAAGATATGTTATTCATGATATGTCCAACCTGTGGTGAAATGTTAGGTAATAAAGAACTAGTATATATTGAAGAAATGAAAAAAGTATGTGAATCATTAGGAATTGATGATAATACTGTATCTATTGCAGAAATTGATACAACTGAAGAATATAAAAAGAAAAAACAAGCTGTTATACATAAATTAGTTAGAACCCCATGTTGTATAATGAGATTAATGAATTATATTGATAAAGTACATTTAATCAAGGGATAATCCTGCAGTTTTTGTAAATTGATCAACTATTTTATTTACAATAGTTTTTGTTAATTTTATATCAATATAAACTATTTCTCCCTTTAAAAAATTAAGATAATTTAATCTTATTTTTTTTGTTCCTTTTTTTAATGTTTCATTTATATTGTTGTATATAATATTATACATTAATAATTGTAAAATATGACGTAATGATATATCAGTAACACATTTTATTTCCCATAATCTATTTTCACTATCAATAATATCAATTTCGCCCATCATTTCATAACCAGTTACAGTTTTCCAATTTTCCGAAAAATCTATTTCTGTATTTATAGCAAAACTTTTTATATGTTTAAACATTTTATTATGTTTATCAATTATAGATATAAATTTTCTACCTTTATCTCTTATATGAAAATAATGTTGAGTTTCTAATGAATGTACAATTACCATAACATCAAATAATCTTGATCTCATTTTTGATAATAATTTACATGAAGTATATTTTTCATAGACTGATTTAATCCAATCTTTAACATCTAAAATATGCCATTTATATGATCCATCTGTTAACATTGTATGTTCAGAGAAATTACATTCTCTGTTAAAGTTTGATTCTATATATGATGTAATTTTATTATCTAATTTATCTTTTTCTTTATTATATAAATCCCAAGTTAATCTATTTCTATTTATTAAAAACCAATCAATAACATAAGGTGGAACATTTGATAGCATATTTTTAGAATGTATAATATTTTCAATATCAATATATTTTTTATGTGATCTATTATGTCTTATATTGGAATAACAATTAAATAAAGATTCTGTAAATTTTCCTAAAAATATTGAGTTTTCAGTATTATCATTCTGGATGTATTCCTCTGGGAATATTTTCTTTATAGTTTTCATATTTTTATTTATACCATATCCAATTAAATTTGCTAAATCATCTAATTGATATTCACTCATTTTATCTATTATTTTTGTTATACGTTGTTCTGTATCTTTTTTATGTTCTGTGTATTTTATTAAGGAGAAATTAAAATATTCTAAATAAGTGGTCATTATTTTATAATAATTTTTTGGTATTTTAGAAAACCATTTATTTAAATTAAATTTTACTGTACCATGTATATCATTATGACATGATGAAAATATAAACATATTTTTTATAGCTCTTGAACATCCTACATATAATAAATATCTGTCATTATTATGTTTTTCTTCATTAAAATATCTTTTATTTATTAAACAGTTATTTGCATCAATTAATATTACATATTTCCATTCTAAACCCTTGGATCCCATATATGTTAATATATTTACATAACCTTTTTCAGGTTTATAATCTATTTTAGTTCCTGTATCATCAGTTGCCTCTTCATAAAACTGTTTAAATTTTATTCCTGCTTTATATAATATATTTGTAACAAAACATAAACCATTTGATTTACCATGTCCTCTCATTTTTCCTCTTGTTGGTGATAAAATTGCAAAATCACTATAATCTACTTTACCATTTGTACTTTTAAATATTCCTATTAATTCTCTTTCAAATTCTAATTCATTTCTATGGAAAAAAAATACTGGTAAATGTTTGCTTTGTCCTTGCATACATTGTATTTTAGTATCACCTATAGGTCTTAAATAATTAGAGAAATCTAAAATGGCCTGTTCTGATCTAAAATTTTTTGTTAAATAAAATGTTTTATATGTATTTAAACTCATAAAATATTTATCACTAGATCCTCTAAATTGGTATATATTTTGGTTAGGATCCCCTATCAAATTTAATAATACTCCCAATTTATTTTTCAATTGGATACATATTCTAAATTGTATATCATTTAGATCTTGTGCCTCATCTATAAATAAAATTTTTATTTGATTTAATTTTTTATTTTTTCTTAAAGTTTCTTCGTTATTATTTTCTAAATATTGCATAAATTTAAGAGATAATAAAGATACATCAATCTCATTACCATTTTCTATTAAACTTTTAGAATATGAATCTATAGTTTTTATACTCTCTTCTGTTAAATATGTTGTTTTATATTTTTCTATTTTATGAAGAAAATCATCTTTAGTATTTTTTGAAAATGTTAACATCATTATATTTTCTGTTTTATATATTTTATTTTTTATTAATTCATTCATTTTTAATGCTATACATCTAGTTTTTCCAGATCCTGCACATGCTATTAATCTTGTATCTTCTTGTATATTATATGTTATATATTCATATTGTTCATCTGTAACATTGTTACCATTTATCTCTTTTATTATATTATTATTTATTTCCATATTATAATCCATACATATAATATTAATATAAATAAATAAAATTGCTATTTAACTGCACTAATTATTTGACTATAACCGGTTTAATTTGTGGTTTAGCATCATTTCCCCTTTTATGTTTAAATCTTCTTTTGTATCTAATTGGATCAGGTCTTGCATCATCATCTTTGTCTAATGGTACTATAGAAGTAACTACACCTAAACCATGAATACCACCACTTCTAAATATAAATATTGTATATGGTTCAACATATTCAGATCCCATTCTAAATTTAAATGTAACATATCCAAATTCTCTACTTTTCAAAGAATCTTTTCCATCATTATTTTCAGGTAGCAGTGTCATTCTAACAGGCTGTCTAATTGTACCCATATGTAGGGTTGGACAATAGTTTGTTTTTAGAGTAGAAGGGTGATTTAAGATTGTAATAACAGCATTAAATCTATAACAAATATTATCCATTACTTTTTTTGAATTAGTTATAATCATACCTCTTTTAATCATATCTTTTGACAATGTACCAGTTTTACGTATACCAGCTATAGCAATACATCCTCTATCGTGGTGATCCATTGATGATATAACCTGTCTAACATTATTATGCATAGATCTCAATCTTATTTCTTTAAACTCTTTTAAAAAGGGACCTAAAAATACTTCATCACCAACTTTAATTATAGAATTTCTATTTATACCTGATACAACTAATCCACTTCCATCTACCTGATATGCTGTATCAATATAAAACATATATTCATCTTTTGACTTATCTAATGTTTGCATTAAAGGTGGAAAAAATTTCTTATCCATTTTATTCATAAAGGTTGCAATAATTCTATTATTACATCGAGATTCTTTGGGGATTATTTCAGCAGGTATTGTTGCATCTTTTCCACTATTATCAAATTCATCTGTTGTTTCTACATCAAAATTATCCCAAAATTGTCTCGGTTCTAATGTTCCTAAAAATTGTTTTGAAATATCTATATAAAAACCAGTTTTATTTGATATGGAAAGTACAGGAATAATTTTTTGTCTAGCTTTAATCATTTTCATATTTGTAGATATTTTTTCTAATACTGTTTTTTTAAATTCTGGTGTATTATGACTTGGATCAAAAAATTTATTCATAAATTCTACTTTTGTTTTCCATTCTTTTTCAAAATATTTTGTAATATCATCTAATGCTTTATCATACTGTTCCTCTGGGGTTATATCAGCTCTTGTTACAAATATAACAATAGGAATATTATTAGACATCATAAGAGTAACATGTTGTTTTGACATTGGTAAAATACCTCTATTAGCTGCTACAATAAGAATTCCATAATCTGGAAAATATCCTGCAATACCAGATGTTGTTGTTTTTAAATATTTTTCATGTCCACACAAATCAACTAATGTTAATGCCTTTTTTGTTTCAGGAATTATAATAGTTCTGGTTGATATATCAGATGTTTGTCCTGTATTAATTTCATGTTGGTGTTTCGCAACAGAAGCACGAGCTTTACCATTACCATCATCTAAAATTCCTGTTGAGATGACCCCTATGAAACTACTTTTGCCACTATCTACCGATCCTGCAACGGTCACTGCGACATCTGTCTTATACTTGATATCATTCATTATAATTCTATTATTGTATATAAGCATTTTATTTATGATAGATTTTAAATAAATTTGATTTCAATTTTTTTTTGATATTAAAATTGAAAATAATAGCTATAAAATCAAATACTTAAAAATATACATATAATAAATATAATATATAAATTAGATGACAGACTCAGAAATAGAATCAAAAAAACAAGCAAAGCATTATATTAAAAAAAATTATAATGGTGAACATGAATCATCTATGAAAAAATTAGATAAAATTATATCCGATATAACTAAAAAAACAAAAATAGATAAAAAAATAGTATCTTCTGTTCTTTGTCGCTATTCTGATATAATAGATAAAAAATTAGTTATTGATACCACAAATAATATTAAAAATACATATAATGATATTATTAAAAAAATGGATAATAATAGTGATAATGAAGAAGATAATAATGAAGCAGATGATGATATATTTAGAATGAATTATTTAAATGTAAACAATGATGACGAATATAATAATAAAGCAGTTGAAAAACCAATTAAAAAAGAAAAAGTAGTAGAGAAAGTTGAAGAAGATTCAGAAGCTAACACATCAGAAGATGAAAGAAATGATGATTTAGAAAATTACACTTATCCCAAATTAGAATGTAATAAATGTAAAATAATAAAAAAAACTGATCCAAAATACGGCCCATATGGCACACAATGGGTACATGATGTACAAAAGGATGATGAAGATACAAATGAAGTTAAAAAAAATAGAAAATTATTAGATGAATTAATGAGTGTAAAAAGACCAGAACAGAGAACTCCAGAGTGGTTTAAAGTTAGAGAGGAATCTATTACTGCATCTGATGCAGCATCACCTTTAGATTTAAATAAAAACAAATTACCTTTTGAATTTTATTTAAATAAAGTAAATAATCCTCCTTTTATGGGATCAGTACATTGTTATCATGGAACAAAATATGAAGAGATAGCAACAATGATTTACGCATATAGAATGAATGTTAAAGTTGAAGAGTTTGGTTTGATTCAACATCCTGTACACAAATTTATAGGAGCATCACCAGATGGTATTGTTGGTAAGTATAAATATGATGGCAAACATAAAACAAAATATATTGGCAGAATGTTAGAAATTAAATGTCCTGCTGTAAGAAAGATTAAAAAAACAGGTGATATTAAAGGAGAAATAGTACCAATATATTACTGGGTACAAGTGCAACAACAATTAGAATGCTGTAATTTAAATGAATGTGATTTTTGGCAATGTTCGATAGTTGAATATGATTCTAGAGAGGATTTTATTAATGATACTAAAAAAGATGAACCATTTAGATCAGCACAATCAGGATTTGAAAAAGGAGCAATAATACAATTATTACCATATGAACAATCTGAAATACATAGTAGTGAAAGATATGATCAAGTAGTTTATGATCATGCAAAATGGTTATATCCACCGACATTAGAGATGTCACCTTTGGATTATGATAAATGGATTGCAGAATCTATATCTAATCTTAAAAATCATGAAATATATAGTAAATATTATGTTGATTGTATTAAATATTGGAAATTAACAGATTCATTTTGTATAACTGTTGAAAGAGACAAAGAATGGTTTGAAGAAGAATTACCAAATTACAGAAAAACATGGGATTATGTTGAATTTCTCAGAAAGAATCCAGATAAAATGAAAATTTTAAATGATTATGTTGAAACATTTAATATAGAAAAAACAGTTGAAAAATTCGATAAATTAGGATTTAAAGGATATAAACAAAAAAAAGAATTCAAGGAGAATTGTAATGAAAAAATTATGGAACTATTAGATGCTTTATTCACTAATAAGGATAAAAAAAGTATTCAAAAAATAATTGGAAAATAATTTTATTTATTTATTTA
>Ga0114963_10001302_pt1 | contig 17272 bp, 13 predicted proteins | sample C_131016_EF_Meta_FD_87019 | JGI IMG/M metagenome (GOLD analysis project Ga0114963, IMG submission 87019) | Freshwater microbial communities from Lake Croche, Canada to study carbon cycling - C_131016_EF_MetaG | ecosystem: Environmental > Aquatic > Freshwater > Lake | place: Lake Croche, Canada...
CGACCTTGGTGATTCCGTCTTCCAAAACTCCAATCGTGCGCTTTTTCTCGTCGAATTCGTAGTCGACGTCGCGAACGAGCTTCTCGGCGATCTTCGCGAACTCGCCAAACCATCGGTTCGCTTCGTCAGAGCCAGGACCGGAAATGATGAGCGGGGTGCGGGCCTCGTCAATGAGAATCGAGTCGACCTCGTCGACGATCGTGTAGTAGTGCCCACGTTGGACCATGTCCTGCCGTTGCCACGCCATGTTGTCGCGCAAGTAGTCAAAACCGAATTCGTTGTTGGTGCCGTAGGTGATGTCGGCGTTGTATTGCTGACGCCGCACATCGGGCGACTGATTGGAAAGGATACAACCGACGGACATTCCCAACATTCGGAAGATTCGACCCATCAACTCTGATTGGTAGGAGGCCAGATAATCGTTCGTGGTGATGATGTGGACCCCGCGGGCCGGGATTGCGTTGAGGAACGCAGCGAGGGTCGCGACGAGAGTCTTGCCTTCACCGGTCTTCATTTCAGAAATGTTGCCGAGGTGAAGGGCGGCTCCACCCATGATTTGAACGTCGTAGTGGCGGAAACCGAGGGTACGCTTCGAAGCCTCGCGGACCGCGGCGAACGCCTCGGGCAGAAGGTCATCCAGTGATTCTCCGGACGAATAGCGCTCGCGGAACTGAACAGTTTCATCCCGCAATTCTTCGTTGGACAGCTTTGTAAAGACGTCCTCTAGTGAGTTGACGACCTCTGCGTAGTGCTTGAGTTTGCGAAGGATCGCACCCTCACCAACGCGCAGGACTTTTTCCAGAAGATTTGCCACTCGGCACTCCGTTTCATGAGTCAATACGACATTTTTGGTTCCGTATCGGCGTGCTGTCTATTCTACGGTGAAACGATTTGGGCAACCACGCAGAAAGAATTCACGCAAACCCAGTCACTAGACACTGAATTGTGAGGCGGCGCGTTGCTCGGCAATCGCAATCACAAGAACTCCCACCACGCGAAGCCCCGCCCTCACGCAGGCGTCGGTTGCCGCATCGATGGACGCACCAGTTGTCATCACGTCATCAACAATGACGACGCGGGACCCGACCGGGGGTCGGCGTGAACCGACGTGGATGTTGCGGCGACGACGCTCTGTCCGGTGACGTCCGCGTTGCGTGCCGCGATCGTCCATGATCAAACAGTTCGCGACATCAAGTTCCGCGGCACGGGCAATTGTCGACCCGAGTCCGTATCCGCGCGCGAGGAACCCCGGTCGTGACGACGGCACCGGAACCGCGGTCACGTGTCCCCACGGCATTGCCGCGTCGCGCAGAGCCCCGCCGAGTCGTCGAATCGAGGCATGAGCACCGCGATGTTTCGCCGCCAAGATGAGTGACCGAAGTCCCCCGCGATAAGCCCCGAGTGCGACGATGGGGACACCGCGGGACGTGGTTGAGCGGTGGGGCGTCGCCGTGAAGCGTCCGATGCAGGTGTCACACACCAACACGCCCCATGCGGCGCACCCGACGCAACGAGAGTCGAAGAACTGTTCAATCAGATGCACGTCTCAACGGTGTCGAACATGCCGCAGAACAATGCGGCAATCAACCCGCTTGGTGGATAACTCGCCCTAGTGCTGGGTTGCGAGCACGTCAGCGGGCACTCCGGTCGATTGCCAACCCGCACCGCGAGGCTTCCACAACTGACCGTTGGCCGAAATGACGACGAGCCCCGCGATACCCGTGTTTCCTCCGGAAATCCGCACCGGGTTTTGCGGCTGACCGATGAGGCGCGAACCGCCGCCGATCGTCGCCACCTCGGCGTGGACCACACCGTTTCGGTTTCCGAGCAGAGCGACGTGAGTCGAGTCCACCCACGCCAGATCAACGATGGAGTCGGCAGAAACGGTGAGGCGCCGGAAGCCGCTGAGGGCTGTCGGGCGGTCGGAATCATCAACCGAGATTGCGCCGACCACAATGAATCCGTGCCCTTGGTCGTTAATTCCAATGGCGATGCGCGCATCTTCACGTGAGACCTCAAGTCCGACGATCCGAGCGGAACGAGACCAAGGCCCGCCGAAGGTGAGGTGATGTCCGCCGGACGAAACAGAAATCTGATGGGGCGAGTTGGGGTCAACCCACCACACCGATTGTGAACCATCAATTTGGGGATCGACCACAGAGGGCCGCTCGGATACCCGTTCTGTTCGGTCCGTCAACAGAAAAACCCCCGAGCGGGTGCCAATTGCTGCAGCGTTGGTCGAGGCGTCAAACGAGACCGACACCGGATTCAGGTTCACAATGTTCGCCTCGTGGGTCGGTATTGATTCAATCTCTGCATCGGTTGAATAACCAAATGAGTCGTCATAGAGAATCAGAGGCCGGTCGTCGACGCGCAGATTCGACTCGAGTCCGGGAACGGCCGCAATCGCCATCGAAACTCGGTTGACCGACATCGCGGTTGTTGTGACGTCCGTGATTTGACCGAGACTTGCCCCCAGCTGCGACAGCATGTCCTGCTGGTCCTTGATTGAGGCTTCAATGACCTTGTCCGAGACGTCGACGGTCGCTTTTCCCGCCTCGACGTCGACTGGCGCCGTGACCAGTTCAGAACCGGCGGGAAACGCAGTCAACGCGTTGGGCAAAAACTGCGAGGGGCCCGCGATGACCGCGCGGGCCACCGACGTCACCGGGTCGCCTTGACGGGCAAATACTCGCACGTCCGGAACAAACGCCGTTCGATCGTGATTGTAAAAGTACGCGGTGTATTCGGCGTAGGCCGAGGAAAACGTGGCTTCCGTGACCAACGTGAGGTCAGGAACGTCCGAGAGCCGCCACTCACCGTTGACGTTCGTGAAGCCGAAATGCCAATCATGAGTTCGCGCCTGAGATGAACTCGTGAGTACTCCGTTTTCGTCAACGACGGAAATGATTGATGTCGAATAGGTCAACTCCGTTGGTGCCGTCACGGTCACGGCGTCGTAGATCCCGCGCACGATCGTCTCACTCGCTGGGTTCCACTTCAGTGCAGCCTCGTCGGTGAGAAAGCTCCGTGCGATTCGAAAATTGTTTTGCGGCGCAGAGCCGGCACTGATGAAACCATCGAAAATCTCGCGCTGAGTCGCGCCTTCCGCTGGTCCCGCGGGCAAAAACTCGACTTCGGTTCGTGACTCAACCGTGATGGGCCCGCCGATGAGCACCGGTCCCGTCGTGGGAATCGTCGCGCAACCCGCGAGCGAAAGCACCGCGATAGCGAACACCGCCTTACGCATTGGCTTCCTCGGCAATCGGCGGAAGGCCGAGCGGAGACACGGGATCAACCGCGCCGCCCTGAGGAATCGTTAGTCGGAAGCATGCACCTTGTTTTGGTTCCGACCAGACGTCGATGACACCTCCGTGAAGTTTGGCGTATCCGAGCGCGATCGCGAGACCCAATCCCGTGCCCCCCGATTGACGTTGGCGTGACGGGTCCGCACGCCAGAACCGGTCAAACACGCGTTCCGTGACCGCCGAGGTCATCCCGATTCCATGGTCCCGAACCGCAAACGACACCGCCGAGGATTTCGAATCCACCCACACCTCGATTGGGCCACCTTCTCCGTGGTCGAGCGCGTTAGAGAGGAAGTTATGCAGAATCCGTCGAACCCGACGTGAATCGAGTTCAACCGGCTTGTGGCCACCCGGTGCAACGAGCGTGATCGTTGACCCCTGCGCCCGAGCGAGGGTCGTCATCTGGTCGATGCACGACTGGGCCAGAGCTGCCGGAGCGATTGGCTCAAGCTCGAGCTCCGCTGCGCCGGCGTCGTAGCGCGACAACTCAATAAGTTCCGCGAGAAGTTCCTCAAAGGTCTCAATTTGCCGATTGAGCAACTCAGCGGCGCGTGCCGAATCTTTGTCAAAGGTTTTGCGCTGTTTGAACAGCATGCTGCCCGCAAGTTTGATTGTTGTGAGAGGTGTCCGAAGTTCGTGTGAAACATCCGAGACAAACTGTTGCTGCAGAGTCGAGAGAGTTGCCAGACGATTGATCTGACCGGAAATCGACTCCGCCATTCGATTGAACGATTCGGCCAATTTGGCAGAAACGTCCGTGCCCTCAACGTCGATTCGTTCGTCGAGGTGTCCGTCGGCAAATCGTTCCGCGGTTGCCGCCGTTGTCATGATGGGCTGAATCGACCGTGTCGTCACGAGCCACACAATGAGCCCCGTGATTGCAACGAAAAACAGGCCGCCAGCGGCGAGCGCGCTCTGCACGAACGCGAGATTTCCCTCGACGTCAGCCAGGTCATAAACCAAAACGAGATCGTATCGACCCGCCATGGGGACGTCGATATTCGTTCCCGTGACAATCCCCGGTGAACCACCGGGCACCTCTACCGATTGATAGTGAACGTTGGCCCGATCGTCGTGAACCGCGTTTCGAAGCGAGTCGCTCACGACGGTCAGGGGAAAATCAATCGACGAGGTGCTGGTCATCACCTGATCAGTCGATTGCCCCGGTGCCCGCAGAATGGCGAATCCAATCAATCCAGGCGAATTTGTCGTTGCCCGAATTGTCGCTTGTGCAGACGAATTCGCCCCTTCCACATCGATGAAACCCTCAGCGTTGATGGCCCCGTCGAATTGCGCCTGAACAGTGCCCGACACCGATTGCGTTTCCGAGATGACTTCGTTGCGCCGTGACTCGAAAAGATTTCGTTCGATGGTGTACGACAGGAAGCCGCCGATTGCAACCACGGCGACGAGCGAGAGCCCGAGCGAGACCGCGGTCATGCGGAGGCGAAGCGACCCGACCCACGATTCCCGAGTTTGTCGAATAATTCGGGTGAAAAATTTCATGCGGGGATTGTTTCACCCGCGCGATAACCCACACCACGGACAGTGAGGACGATCTTGGGGTCGTCGACGTCGCGCTCTACCTTCGAGCGCAGCCGCTGGACGTGAACGTTGACCAGTCTTGTGTCCGCCTTGTACTGATAGCCCCACACCTGCTCAAGGAGCGCCTCGCGAGTGAACACTTCGGTTGGTCGTGACGCGAGCGTGTGGAGTAATTCGAATTCGAGAGGCGTAAGCGAGATGGGGACTCCATCCCGCGAGACGACGTGTCCGCGCAAGTCGATCACGATGTCCCCCACCCCGAGGGAACTGGAGGATGTGGGAAGCGGTCGCCTCATGCACGCCTTGATACGAGCGCTGAGGATTTGTTCGTTGAAGGGTTTTTCGACGTAGTCATCGGCCCCCGCTTCGAGTCCGTGGATGATGTCTTGCGGGTCCGTGCGCGCGGTCAGCATGATGATCGGAGTGCCCGAGTGTTCGCGAATTGTTCGACACACCGAAATTCCATCGACCCCGGGAAGGTTGAGGTCGAGCAGAACGAGGTGCGGCTGGTATTCGTCAAAGAACTTCAACGCGTCGGTTCCGCTCGTCGCGACGCGGGTGTCGTACCCCTCTGCGCGCAGGAACAGTTCTAGGACCTCACCGATGCTCGGGTCGTCGTCAACAATCAAGATGCGTGCGAGCATGACAACTCCTTCCCCACGGTTGTGTCTATTGTGCTAATTCTGACGAATGATTGCGAGTGCTTCGTCGCGAACCGACGCCATCAGCTCGGAAGTCCCGCCCTCGACATTGAGGCGGAGCAATGGTTCGGTGTTGGACGGGCGAACGTTGAACCACCAAAATTCTCTAACCTCACCCGCGACGGGTGGTAGAGCCATGTCATCACGCGAACCTCCAGAGACGGTGAGTCCATCAAGCGTGTCGAGTACACCGCGACCGTCGAAGGCGTTCCGAATTCGTTCCAGCGCAGCCGGCACATCGGTGACGGTCGAATTGATTTCCCCGCTTTGCGCATATGGCGAATAACGGGCCGAGATAGCGGATAAAGGCCCGTCGTGGGACCCGAATTCTGCGAGGACGTGCATCGCGGCGAGCATCCCGTTGTCGGCTCCCCAGAAGTCGCGAAAGTAATAGTGCGCGGAGTGTTCCCCGCCGAAGACCGCATTGCTGTCGCGCATGATGTCTTTGATCAGAGAATGGCCGACGTTTGTACGGACCGGCTGTGCGCCAGCCGCGCGAATCACTTCGGGGACGATGAGCGACGTGATCAGATTGTGCAAGACGGTGATCGATGAGTCGCCCAACGCGCGCACTCGTTGGATTTCCCGAAGCGCCACGATTGCCGCGACGGCACTCGGTGAGACCGGGTCACCGTTCTCGTCGACGACGAAACACCGATCCGCGTCACCATCAAACGCGAGCCCTATGTCGGCCTTGTGAGCGACAACGGCTTTTTGAAGGTCGACAAGGTTCGCCGGCTCAAGCGGGTTTGCTTCGTGGTTGGGGAAAGTACCGTCCAACTCGAAATAGAGCGGGACTATCTCGATGGGCAATCCCGGAAGCCCGGCTTCCGTGCCCAGGACCGCTGGAACAGTCAAACCGCCCATCCCGTTTCCGGCATCGACAACGATTTTCAGCGGTCGGATGCGGGACAGGTCGACGAGTGATCGAAGATATTCCGCATATTCCGCAAGGACATCATGGGTCGAGGATTCACCTGGTTCAGCCACGGCCGTTATTCCGGATTCGAGATACGCAGCGGCACGATCACGAATTGCGCCGAGTCCCGTGTCAAGACTGATTCCTTGGGCGCCTGCCCGCGAAAACTTGATGCCGTTGTAGGCCGCGGGGTTGTGCGACGCCGTGAACATCGCCGCTGGGGCGTTCCACGCCCCGGACGCGTAATACGACTCGTCCGTCGAGCAGAGCCCTAGGTTTGTGACGTTGGCGCCACGAGCCGTCGCACCTCGAATGAATGCTGCGGCGAAACCGGGGGACGAGTCACGCATGTCGTGACCGACCACAACCGTCGAACCCGCTGCACCCACCTCGTCAACGAAACCCGCTGCGAGGGCCTCGACGACGACGTCCGTCAATTCAGTGCCCACGAGTCCGCGGACATCATACGTTTTGACAAAGCGGGTCAAATCGACAGTCATTCGTTCCCTTCCATCGGTCTGTTCACGATACCGCACGAGGTTCCGCCACGACGAGGTGGCGAATAGGCTGAAAGTATGGTCGGCTCACGGACAACTCGAAATCGGCATGGGCGTCAACTCCGTTCCGACGTTCGGGGCATAGCCGCAATCGGAACGGGTGGACGAAACACCAGTTTCGCGGAAATCGCGAAGGACGTCGTCAACTATCTCTGCGACGTGCAGCCGACTCTGATGCATGACATTCAGGTCGAAATGACTCTGCTTCCCAGTGCAGAGCGTGCGGACGGAGTTCCACGTCGATGGACGGCGCTGCGAAGCGAACGTCGCGTGATTCTCTATCGACTTCCCATCGAACGCGGTTCCAAACTTCATCGCGAAGACGATTGGCACCGGCGCAACAATATCGAAACGATTGTCATCGAAGCGATTGCCGACCTTATCGACATCGATCCTTACGAACTCGCACCGAACCGGTACTTCCCTCACGCCTAGCCGTGGATGACGACAACGTTGGCGGCATCGATGGGTGCCGTCAAACCGCGAAGCGTCGCAATCCCGTCCCGAGTCAGAACGAAAACCGTATTTGAAATCGGCGCATTCGACGTCACGCTCAGAATTCCCGGGCCAACGGGTTTCAGCAGGTTTCCGTGTGCAGGGACAACGACGTTTTCGCCGATGTCGCCGCCACTGACAATCGTGACCGTTGCATCAGCGGCTCCGAAATTGGCGAGGCCCAGGACTGCGCCGGTGGGGACCAGCACCGAGGCAATGCCTGTTTGTGCGGGTGCGGCACTCGCCCAAGCGAGGTCCGTGACGCCGGACACCGTGTCGCGAAAACCAACGCGCGCTGCCGCAACGATCGGCTGATCCGACTCAACCGACACCGCCCAATCGCCCTCGCTCAGTTCCGAAATCGGGATATCAAGCGTGGCTCCGGCCGGAATCGACGCCGTGACGACTTGAGAGTCGCCCTCGGCGTAGGGATCGAGCGTGATGGTGATTGTTGCGTCGGTGTCACCAGGTGCAAGGAAGCGCAGTGCGGCGACAACGTCGGTATACGACGGGTCGACGAGCAGTGGTCCGATTGATTCCTCGGACGGCACGTGAAGCACGGGGAACGAAATCGAGGTGGTCGGTTCCATGACGGGACCGATGCGATCCAATCCTCCGGGCACGAGTCCTCTGACAACAGTGGTCTGAAGCGTGGCCCAAACCGCAGCTCCATTACTCACAAGATGAATGGCCGGAGACGCTTCGTCCGGAGCGAATCCCGCGACGGAATAGGAACGTTGTGATTTCGGTGGAATGACAATGCCCTGAGAGCCCGGCGCATCTACTTTTCCGGTCGAGCCCCAAATTTCAAGATCAATTCGCGCATCGACATCGCTACCGTTTGAAACCGTGACGATGGTGTCCCGACCGGTCGTTGTGCTGCCACCGACGAGCCACTGATCGTTCACCGGGTCGCCGCATTCGGTTGCAAGAAAACCCGCTACCGAATCGGAGTGAACAGAATCTGATTCGGTTGCGGCGACGTGGAGTGAATCCCCAGAGTTCGTGATGACGGATCCGTTCATCGTCGAATCCATCGCGAGGTCAGTCGTGATGTCCCCGCCGGACACGACGCGAGTTGTTGAACTGATGCCAGAAATTGTCGCCGAGTCTCCGACATAACCGACAACGTCGCCCGCGCACACGATGCTGCGGGTGACAGACTCGGGCGACACCACGGTGGTCAGCGGGGCAATCCCCGTCGACAGTGGAGTCGGAATAAAGGAAACGGCGTAAGCCGAGAAACCCAGAGCGGTAAGTCCGGCTGCCCCGACCGTGATTTTGCTAAGAATGCTCATCGTCAACCTCTCCTGTTACGGGTGCGAGGTCGTCGATCACGGGACGGCGTCGCGGTAGCGACGTGGGAACAGCGGCAATGAGAGCGATGAGTCCGACGAGACCAAGAATCGCGCGATAGACGAGGTCGGGGGAGCGATCAACCGGTGTGGTGTCAATCGAGTCGTTGACGCGCCACAGAATCCCTCGATCGGTCACTCCGACAGAGGTCAGCCCTGCGTGCGAGGCAATCGCAGAGACCTCGGGCGCGGTCGGCAATGCCTCGAGCACGATAAATCGGATGCCGGCCTCGGAAACAGCAGCCGCAACGTCAAAACCACTTTCGACGATCAGGTTGGCAGCAAGAGCGGCGATCGCACTCTCGTGTTCCGCCAGTTTCGATCGCGTAGCCGCTGCGGCGGTCCACTCGACAAGAGTCACCCCCGCGTCTCGTTGGAGTTCGGCGCGGATCCCGTCCGCTGTCGGTGTCAAAATGAGCGTCGCACCGCCGGGGTGCGCGGTCGTTTCCGCCTGGACATAGGCGGGAAGAGTTCTGACGCTGCTGGGTGCGACGAGTGACGTACCCGCAGCAACCGCGGTGAGAGGAACAAATCCCACCACCGCAATAACGGCGACCGCGACGGGGGCAAGGAATCCGGCGGCGAAGCGAATGGCACTAATGGTGATGCCTGCCCCGCTTAACAGCCCGAACCATACAACGTCGTAGAGCGGCCCGGGGAACAATCCGACCGGCTGTCCATCGGCTGACGCAAGCGTGAGTGGACCCAGTGCCGACCAGGTCAACAGCGCAGTCGCCCCCAGCAGGAGCAGTGCCCCGACTCGCGGGTTGTCGGCAACCACCACCGCGATCACGGTCAACGCGAGGCACACCGCGACGACGACAAAGGCCACGAGAGTCGCAATTTCGGTGGCGATACCTGGGAAGCTCGGCATCGCAGGCCACAGCGTGAGCGACACAAGGCCGTGCGGTGCATCCGTCGGGAACGGCACGCCTCGATCTGCAAAATACGTCACCGGATTGCTCAGCGATGCAATGATTCGTGGCCACTCGAACGCCAATGCCGGGACCAACGCAAACACTGCGGCCGGTGTGCCGGTCACCGCGCGAATAATGACGACGGCAACGACAACAGGGGCGAGGGCGGGAACAGTCACCCACACAATTGCACCGAGAATCGATGCCCAACCGAGTGACAGGGTCGTGGAGCCAGATATCGCTCGCGCAAAAAGAGGCAGGGCGATGTGTGCCAGCACCGCGGTGATTCGCCCCTCCGACAGCGCGACGTGGAGTGTCGGCAGAAGGGCCCATCCCGCACCGACAACGATGGCGGTGCGCGAGTTTGTCGTCAGGGATCCCGCTCCGACAAATCCGGAAACAAACGACAACGGAATCGCGAGGGCAAAAAGAGTCACAACAACGAGATTGGGGTTCCACCACGTGAGCGACCCCAGAATCCCCATCAGAGCAGCAAATCCGTCGGGGGCCGCGGTGATTCCAGCGGCAACGTCACTCCACGTTGCGCCAATCGCATCCAGCGCTTCCGCTGCGGTGGCGGGCATCGGAATCAGCGCGCCGCCAGACAACGCGGTAGCGCCGAGGAATCGCCCGGCCAAGACCAAACCCAACACCGTTGACAATCCCGTCACCCACATCGCCGCGGCTCGGAACTCGAGGCGAGGCGAGTCGTCGGCCGCTTCTCGTATGGCTCGTTCTTCATCACGTTGCATCGCCCGACGGTGTCGAAGATCCGACGACGAGACGTAAAGACGACCGACGTCCACCGGATTGGTTCGCGTTGCCCGATAGGCGCGATGTGACCGAGCGATTGCGCGGTTATCGACGGCACCCGCGAAGGTACCGAGCCATTCGGAGAACGGGTTTGAACGCTTCTGAACAAATCGCCCAATCCCCCGAAAGAGTGCGCCAAGAATTAGGCCAACTGCGCGAAACGGACGGATGGCTGGAGGCCCGTAGACAAGTACTCGGTGCGCGCGGGCGCGTGCTTCTTCACGATCTGTCTGAGATTCGGTCACGTCACCCGCCAATGCTTCGAAAGACGTAACGGCCGTATCAATCACCGCTGCCGGCACAACCTCGACGAGCCAACCCGCGCTTCGGGCTCGGAAACAGAAATCGAGCGCTCCACCCAGTGCAGGAAGGGCCGGGTCGAAACCGTTCAACGACGCCCACACCGAGCGACGAACGAGCATTCCAGCCTCGCCGACGGCGAGAACATCGGTGGTTCGGTCGAACTGGGCTTGGTCAAGTTCGCGTTCCGCAATCTGAAGCGCATAACCCGATCGGGTCATTGATTCGCCCATTTCCCGGATCGTCACAGGAGACTCTGCGTCCATTTGTTTCGGTCCGACAACTCCAACGGACGGGGAGGTATCGAGAATAGATGCCAGTGCGGCAAATGCGCCGGGTCGGACACTGGTGTCATCTCGCAGAATCCACACCGTTTCGGCAGAAGAATCGGCCATTGCGCGATCCACCGCGTGAGACAGCGAGAGCGTTGCCGGGCCAACGATTTCGACCTGGCCGCTCAGAGCCACCGATTCCCCGGTGAGATTCACCACGGTGACCGTTCCAGGAACCCGGTCCGCGGCCAGCGACGTCAATGTTGCCGAAAGACGTTCGGGGTGGCGCCGTGTTACCACGACAACCGCGAGTGAGTCGCGAATCACCGAACCGACTCCTCAGTCCTTACGCGCGGCGGCGAAATTTGCGGCGTTCGCGCTCAGACAAGCCACCCCAGATACCGAACCGCTCGTCGTTGACGAGAGCGTATTCGAGGCACTCGGTTTTGACGGTACATTCCGCGCAAATCCGCTTGGCGTCGCGGGTGGACCCGCCCTTTTCGGGGAAGAACGCTTCGGGGTCGGTCTGGGTGCAAAGAGCATCGGCTTGCCACGCGAGCGGGTTGTCGTCACCGACGGCATTGCCGGTTCCGACGACACCCAGTCGGAGTGGATCAATTGCCCAGTTTCCGGGGACGTCATTGCGGTATTCAGTCATGACGAGCATTCCTCCTGTTGGGTGATCGAGACACCTAATTACACCGTTGTTATTCGCAATAGTCAAGTTATGTTTTCGGAAAATTTCGTGTAGGACAATGCGCCACGAATAGCCGTCCCGTTCCGCTCACCTGATGAAGCGTCTCTCCCGCTTCGATAAAGACCGATACTCCTCGAGAAACGCTATGTTCAGCGTCCGCGTGCAGGATTAACTCTCCCTCCACCGCAATGGCGATGGCCGGTCCCGAAATTGCGATATGAACCGGGCCATCGGACTCAATCTCAGTCAGGAGGAAATCGTCCAGTCCGGGATCAAATGTGCGCACGCCGTTTGACTCAGTCGAGTCCAACTTCGGATCGTGCAGTTCACGAAAATCGAGAACGCTGAGAAGTTCAGAGACGTCAACGTGTTTTGACGTGAGCCCACCGCGAAGCACATTGTCGCTCGCGGCCATCACTTCAATTCCCAGACCGTGCAGGTAGGCGTGAATGTTTCCCGCCGGAAGAAACAACGCCTCACCGGGTTGAAGGCTCACGTGATTGAGGAGCAACGAGACGGCAACGCCGGGATCGCCGGGAAAATATCCGGCCAACATACGAGCTGTCTCTGTCGCATCATCGATAATTGCCTCGCCGGTGGTTCCGATTCCCACCGACAGCGCTTCGACAAGTTGGTCGACGCCATCACCTCGGTTGAGAACCCATTCAACGGCCGAGTCGAGCCCCCTCGCAACGGCCCTTGCCAGTTCCGATGAGCCGGGGATTTCCTGGCGGACGAGCTCGGCAACGATGGCGGCTCGCTCCGCACTCGGCCGAAACCCACACAGTGCAGAAAAATCCGTGAGTGCAACCAGCACCTCGGGTTTGTGATTGGCGTCGCGATAGTTTCGATCGGGGGAATCACGCTCACGTCCCGCGGCGTTCTCGCGCGCGAACCCGCGCTCTGCTTGGTCTCGAGTGGGATGTGCCTGGATGGACAGCGGTGACTCGGCCGCCAAAACCTTGAGCAGGAACGGAAGTGGTCCGTCACCAAAGCGTTCGGGGTGCAGCTTTCCCCACTGAATCAGGGATTCACCCGTCGACGTTATTCGAGCGGGGCAGGCCGGGTGGTCGCCAAGCCACAATTCGGCTTGAGGCTCGTCGGACGGAACCGTTCCGAGCAATCCCGCAATCGCGGACCTCGAGCCCCATGCATAGTTACGCGGAGCATTGACAATCTCGAACACTGCAACACCTCCACGTCGCTCACTAGGCTAGTGTCCCGTGGCCGAAATTCTCGCAAAGAAACCCGTGATGGTGGGAATCCTGGTACTTCTTTTCGCCGGAGATTTCTTTCGCAACGCATTCACCATTCCCGTGTGGGCCGGCCTTGTCATCGTCGCGTCTGTCTGGTCGCTCGTCGTCGTCATAGTGAATCGGGTCTCGTGGCGCTCACTGCCACTACCCGCACTCGCGCTTCTGGGATGGTGGGCGGTCAGCCCGGTGTGGTCTCCGTATCCGACAACGTCTCTCCTCATGTTGCTCAGTGCTCTGATGGGCGTCCTCTTCGGTCTTGCAATCACCAGCGCGATTCCCGTCGACGAGTTGGTTCATCGGTCGGCGTTGAGTTTGCGCCTCATCCTCTCTGGCTCGATAGTTTTCGAGGTCGTCGTTGCTTTCATTGGGCACCCGGTTTACCCGGTGGGTTTCGTCGAAATACCGTCGACACCGATCGAGCTGGCCTGGAGCCGCGGCCTATTCTTCTCTGCGGGGCGAATCCAAGGACTCGTGGGAAACGCGAACGTACTCGGCATGCTCGGGCTCGTGCTGCTGATCATGGGTCTCTGGCGGGTATACGCATCACGACACTGGCGAAATCTTGGATCATTCGATGTCGCAATCGCGATCGTGATTATTGCCCGAACGGTGTCCGCGACCGTCACAATCACGCTGGTGTCGCTGGCGATCATCATCGGACTCACTGCGCTCGCGCGCAAGACCGGTACGTGGTGGCGCATCCTCGTGGTCAGCGCTGTGGCAGCTATCGGTGGTGGCATCGTCGTTGCCGTGGCGAATTGGACTGCGTTCGTCGCCGTCTTGGGAAAGTCGCCCGACCTGACCCACCGTTTTGACATCTGGGCCGCGGTCATTGATCGCATCGCCGCTCGGCCGATTCAGGGTTCGGGTTTCGTCGGCTGGTGGCCGAACTGGGACCCGTGGTTTGCGATTCACGCGGTGGATGGCCTGCAGATGTCGCAAGCACACAATGTGTGGCTTGATGTTGCGATGCAAAGCGGCTTTATCGGTGTCGTGTTATTTGCCGTCACACTCGTTTTCGCCCTCTGGCACCTGTGGCGAACGTTCGTCGTGTCACCTCGGTCAGCGACGACCGTGTTGTTTGTCGTTCTCTGCGCCCTAACCGTTCAGTCCCTGACCGAGAGCCGCCTTCTTCACGAGTGGGGTTTCGTCGCCCTCATTACCTGCGTGACAATCGCAGAACGCGTTCGCGCTGGGACTACCGCGAAACAGTAATGCTTCCGCGCTGAAATGATTGCGTCCACGTCGTCGAAGTCGATTTGGCCTTACCGTCGGGCCAACCGTGTTTGCCCTTGGACCCTTTTCTCCTGCGATATTCGTCCCACAACGCCGCCGGCATGGCGAAAGCACCCTTAGACCCGCGGACAATCACGCCGCCCTCGAACATCTGTTTGGTGCCGACGTATCCGTCTTTCCCGGTGTAGGCCGTCGCATTGCCCGTCGGAGTGCCCAAATATCCAGACATTCCGCCGGCGACCCGAAGAGCCCTCAGCGTGTCCGTGGGGATGAGAACGCCCTGTGAGGTTCCCACCTTGACGACACGACCCGCTGAATAGAGCTGCGAGAGCATGCCGTCCGCACGGACAGGCTCGGCGAGAGGCCAACCGACCACTTCGACGCCTCCGACATCAGCAAGGGCGGCGGCGAGTGCGTCCGCGACGAGATACGCGGTGCCGTTCTTTTCATACACCGTTCCGCCTTCGAACAGTTGAATTCGTCCGGTACCGAACGACCCGAACGTTCGGGATTCTGCGGCGCTGAGAGGAAGTCCCCAGGAACTCGACAGCCCGCCGTTTGCCTGCAGGTACTCGGCGATTGCGCCATCAAGAACGAGGAATCCGCCCGCCGGATTGGAGATGACGTATCCGCCAGCGAAATTTTGAGCACATTTCCCGTCGGTGCAGGACGCGTCGCCGGTCGGCCACCCGAGTGAACCGCTGGGGCCACCCGCAGCGCTGTAATAGGTGAACACGTCGTTGAGCACGATCGATGTTGCGTTCGTCGGATTGCGGTAAATGTATCCGTTGACGAATTTCTGAAAGGAACCGTCACCGTTCGAACCGCCGTCGACGGCCTCCGCCGACTTGAAAATCTGTCCGAGAGGGCCACTGATTCCGCCTGACTCCATGTACTTGGTCGCAATCGGGCCGGTCGCGTACTTCAGCCCTCCGATAAAGTTCCAGCTTGCAATTGCGGTGTCATATTTGGCAAAGCAGATATTGGCTGTATCGGTACATGACGAATCATCAATCAGCGCACCCCAGTCGTTCGTGATGGAGTCAGGAAGATCGGCGATCTCAAACGACAGATTCGCGTGCGCGTCAAACCACGACGTGTAGTACTCCCAGAAATTGCTGTTTCCGTAACTCGAGCAATTGTCGCCCGTCCCCGACAGGTTCGCCAGTGCGGCGGAATTTGGCGTGTACGGGGTGTAAATGTACAGAGCGTGCGTCGCAAAGTTTTTTATCTTCACAGACTTCGTCCCGCAACGGGCATTCGGATGAAACAAGATCTGCGACCGAACGCCAACCGGTTTGGAATTGTAAAACGAACTCGCGGGCTCGGTGTATCGCTTCAATTGAGATGCGGCGGAATAGACCTGGTTGTAGAACCCGAAATATTTCGCGTTACACGGAGCCGTATCGGGACAGGCGTAGCCCATCGCGATTTTAAGCTTGTCGGCCGTCGGGTTGGTGTTGGTGATCAACCCTTGTTCCTTTTGCAACATAACAAGGATGACCTTGGCGCTGATATTGCAGGCGCGTTGAACCTTGTAAATAATCTGAGCCGCGGTTTCATCATTGGCTCCCACGTACCTGCCACACAGAGGATCCGCCCCGTCACCCTGCACTGACGTTGCCTCCCGTGTGAACGTGTCTTGGGTATAGAACGACAGGCATTTGTTTAACGAGCCGCAGCGTCTGACCTTTTTCAACAGAAACGACTGAATTTCGTCCACGGTTAAGGCACGCTCGTCAAAGAATTGAGAATCCGAAATGATATCCCCGGCCTGGAAATCGTCCCCGGACAGGGTCAACGCGTTGACCGACGTGGGCATCAACAACCCCGCGGCGACAGCGAACGTCGTCGTTATGGCGGCGAATACTCGCTTCCATGAATTGGACACGACTTAAACCCCTTTACACAGGTGTAATTCGAGTGTAAGTGACGCAATCTGGAAATCAACGGAAGCATTCCCCCTGCCGCTGCACCGCGCGGGTTGGTTAGCATGGGGAACGTGAGTAGCCCCAGCCCCGCGACGAGCATCGGAATTGTGACCGTATCGTTCCGATCGAGTGACGCGATTCTCAATTTGTTGGCCTCGATTCCCGGCTCTACCTCACACCCCGTCGAGCTTGTCGTCGTCGATAACGTTCCCGGTGGTGACAACGACCTCGCGGCGGCACTATCCGGTTCACCTGCCCGCATCGTGCCCCGACCCGACAATCCGGGTTACGGCGGCGGAATCAACGCCGGGGTCGAAACGCTGGACCCCGCCGTCGAATGGGTTTTCGTCGTCAATCCCGACGTCACACTGGATTCAGGGTCACTTGACGAGCTCGTCCGGGTCGGTGACAGTGATTCATCGATTGGTTCTCTCGGTCCTCGCATTCGCGATCAGGCGGGCACTGTCTATCCGTCGGCGCGGGCAATCCCGTCGCTGCGACTCGGAGTGGGGCACGCGCTGCTCGGGGACCTCGTCCCGACCAACCCGTGGACTCGTCGTTACCACCAGTTCGCGGACTATGACACAACGCGGGACGCTGGCTGGCTCAGTGGCGCGTGCATTCTCGTGCGGCGAGCTGCATTTGACGATGTTGACGGATTTGATGACGGATTCTTCATGTATTTCGAGGACGTCGACCTCGGTTTCCGACTCGGCCAGGGGGGTTGGCGCAATGTGTTCGTGCCGAGCGCACTGGTCGAGCACGAAGGCGGGCATTCGACCCGACAACACTCGACGTCCATGATCGCGGCGCACCACGTCAGCGCTCGTCGTTGGGTGGGAAAGCGTTACCCGGGAATCGTGTGGTGGCCGGTCCGTTTCATCGTGGCGGTCGGGCTTCGAGTGCGCGAGTCAGCAAAAACCCGCCGTCGTTAGTTGTCGAGCAGTCCCAAAAGGTACGAACCGTAGCC
>Ga0114963_10001303_pt1 | contig 17266 bp, 15 predicted proteins | sample C_131016_EF_Meta_FD_87019 | JGI IMG/M metagenome (GOLD analysis project Ga0114963, IMG submission 87019) | Freshwater microbial communities from Lake Croche, Canada to study carbon cycling - C_131016_EF_MetaG | ecosystem: Environmental > Aquatic > Freshwater > Lake | place: Lake Croche, Canada...
CAGGAGGAAAATCTCTATGTCGCTCATTACACGGTCCAGTGCCAGTCAGTTTCGCCCGTCCGAACCTTCTTCTGCCTCAGTGAGGGCGGGGATCGCCGCCTTGATCGTGCTCGGCTCTGTTGGCCTGGCGCAAGCCCAGACCCAGCCGCCTGCCATGCCGGTTCAGCCTGCACCCGTTCAGGGACAAGTCATTGTCCCCGATGATAATAGAGCACTACGGCAGGACCGCATGGGCGAGCGCGGACAATCTGGCATGATGTCCGACAGCATGCCGCTAATGATGTTCTGTAATGAACGCAGCGAGTTGTCGCCCCGCTTCATCAAACGTTTCGAGCAGACTGTGCAGCTGAAACCCGATCAACGCAGCGATTTCGATGCTTTGAAAGCGGCGGTTACCAAGGCCGACCAGATTTTCAAATCAGCCTGCCCGACCAAAGCGGAATTGGGTGACCATACGCCCGGTTCGCATCTGGCCCGGATCGAAAAAACCGCCCAGGCCACCGTGGATGCGATGAAACTGGTGCGTCCGCCCTTCGAGGGTCTCTATGCCAAACTCGATGACAAGCAGCGCGACCGTCTCCGCTGGATGCCCCATGAGGGCGGCGGCTCGCCCTTGGGCTGGATGCAGCGGATGCGCGACGGGGTGCATCACTTCTTCGATCAGGACCGTTAAGCCAAGGGGTTCAAGAGTTATTGCTCTCACCTCTGTCCTGACCGCGTGTCCGGGCAGGGGATGCCCTCAGAGATTGTCCAATCCTCGCGCAATCGCTTTGACCATGACATTGGGCAAAGCTTCGCCCGATAGAGCATGGCGTGGCGTGAACCGCATGCCCCCGGGTGCCGCAGTCCCATGCGGCACTTTGGCAATATAGACCCGTAGCACCAGTGGAAAATGCGTAAATACATGCTGGACCGGGGGCAAAACCTGTGTCCAGTCGAGTTCTAGAGGGGCGTGGTCGAGGTCCTGTGACGGGTCGATGGCCGCGGCATCCCAATGGCTTGTCGGAATTTCGCTCATGCCGCCGAGCAGGCCCTTGTCGGGGCGGGTGCGCAGCAGGATCGCGCCATCGGCCCTCTGGCACAAAAACGCCGCGCCATAGCGGGTTTCCTGGCTCTTTTTCGGAAGTTTTCGTGGAAAAGTCGCTTCGTCGCCTGCTTTGTTTCCCGCGCAATGGCCCCGGACCGGGCACAAGAAACAGCTGGGGGAGCGCGGCGTACACAGGGTGGCTCCGAGATCCATCATTGCCTGGGCATAATCGCCGCTGCGCTCATGCGGGGTCAGTTGTTCGGCACGCTGCTTGATGGCGGGCTTGGACAGCGGTAGGGGTTGTTCGATGCGGAACAGGCGGGTGATCACCCTTTCGACATTGCCATCCACGACCACGGCACGCTCGTCAAAGGCGATCGCCATGATGGCGCTGGCGGTATAGTCACCAATGCCGGGAAGAGTTTTCAAGCTGTTATAATCTTTGGGAAATTGTCCCTGATACTGGGTGCTGACCTGTTTGGCGCAGGCATGCAGATTGCGGGCGCGCGAATAATAGCCCAGACCAGCCCATGCGCTCATGACCTGTTCGGTGGGCGCCGAGGCGAGGCTTTCAACGGTCGGAAACAGCCGCAGAAAGGTCTCGAAATAGGGTTTGACCGCCTGCACGGTGGTCTGCTGCAGCATCACTTCCGATAGCCAGACGCGATAGGGATCGACTTGCTCATGCGGCAAAGCGCGCCAGGGCAATACCCGTCGCGCCTGATCATACCAGTCCAGCAACAAGCCGGCATGGGTAGCGTGGACATGGGTAGCGTGTACATGGGTGGCGCGAGCATGGGTAGCTCGGGCAGGTTTGGACTTTGAGTCTGGGGTGGAAGGCTTTACCATGGGATTATAGATAGCGTTGAGGGTTGGTTTCGCCAACTCTCCAGCAAAAGATTGGTGCATCCTTGGCGATCAAACCCAGCGCGGGCAAGACAAACAGCAAATCCGGCCCCAAACCGCTGGCCGAATTGCTGGAAAACTGTTTGCAGCCGATCATGGCGGCGCAAGGTTTTGCCTCCACCGATATCATCATCGGCTGGCCGGAGATTATCGGGGAAAAGCTGGCGGAATTCTCGCGCCCGGTCAAAATCGAATGGCCCAGACGCCGCACCTATGCCGATGACGGGCAGGGGGGAGAGGCCGCAACGCTGGTGTTAAAGGTTGAAAGTGCTTTCGCCCTCGATATCCAGCATATGCTGCCGGTGCTGATCGAGAGGGTGAATGCCCGCTATGGCTGGCGATGCATCGGCAAGATTGTCATCAAACAGGGGCCTGTGCCCAAAATCACCCATACCGCGCCGCGCCGCAGTCTCGACCCCGCGATGATGGAGCAGGCCAGCCAGCGGATCGGGACGATCGAGGACGAGGGCCTACGCGATGCGCTGGTCCGGCTCGGAGCCGGAATTTTGTCCGATAGCCACAAAAACGACAAAACGGTCTGAAAAGAGCATTGTAGAGACCATGGGGAATCCGGTTTGAAGTGCTGCTTTAGGCCCTTAGTTGATCAATGAGCCCCGCCTATTGCCGGAAATCCCTTGAAAAACCCACAATACCTTATTTATCCCGCTTGCTCTCGGGCGGTCTCTGGTTCATGAAATGGGCCAGAATGATAGGAGAAGCCCATGTTGAGCCGTCGCGACCTTTCGAAATCAGCTCTGGCCTATAGCCTGATCGGCCTGTCCCCTCTCGTGCTGGGCACCGATGCGAAAGCCGAACCCAAATTCAGCGCCGAGGCACTGGCCGTTGCGGGCCCGCTGGGCGATGTCGTGATGGGCAAAGACGATGCCAAGGTCACGATTTATGAATATGCCTCGCTGACCTGCTCGCATTGCGCGGCGTTCCATGCCGATGTCTGGCCGAAATTGAAGGAAAAATACATCGAGACCGGCAAGGTCCGCTTCATTTTGCGCGAATTCCCGCTCGATCCTCTGGCCGTGGCCGGTTTCATGCTGTCGCGCTGCAATGGCAATGAGCGGTTCTACCCGATCACCGATCTGCTGTTCAGCACCCAAAAGACCTGGGCCTATGCCGACAAACCCGCCGAAGCCCTGCAAACTTTGATGCGTCAGGCCGGTTTCACACAGGAAAGTTTTGAAGCCTGCTTGAAAAACCAGTCGATTTATGACGCGGTGATTGCGGTGCGTGCGCGGGGCGGCAAAGATTTCCAGATCGACGCAACACCGACTTTCTTTATCAACGGCCAGATGTATCGCGGGGCTATGACGATTGAGGAACTCGATAAGGCGATTGTTGCGTTGTTGTGATCGGGTCATTTGCGCCTCTCCTGATGTGAGGGGATCGCGATGATACTGACTCGCCTCAAGCTTATCGGCTTCAAATCCTTTGTCGAGCCGACCGAATTCCTGATCGAACCCGGACTGACCGGCGTTGTCGGTCCCAATGGCTGCGGAAAATCCAATCTGGTCGAGGCCCTGCGCTGGGTCATGGGCGAAAGCTCCTACAAATCCCTGCGCGCCTCGGGCATGGATGATGTGATTTTTTCCGGTTCCGGCCACCGCCCCAGCCGTAATATGGCGGAAGTGTCGCTGCATCTCGACAACCGCTCGCGCACCGCCCCTGCGGCATTCAACGATCTCGACCAGATCGAGGTCAGCCGCCGGATCGAGCGCGAGGCCGGATCGCACTACCGCGTCAATGCGCGCGAGGTGCGCGCGAGGGATGTCCAACTGCTGTTTGCCGATGCCGCCACCGGTGCACGCTCGCATGCGATGGTGCGGCAGGGGCAGATCGGCGAGATCATTGCAGCAAAGCCGCAGGCTAGAAGACGGATTCTGGAGGATGCGGCGGGCATTGCCGGCCTCCATTCGCGCCGTCATGAGGCCGAATTGCGGTTGAAGGCAGCCGAAGACAATATCCGGCGCGTCGATGACGTCCTCAACCAGATCAACGAGCAGATCGATGGCTTGAAACGGCAATCACGCCAGGCGGCCCGCTACCGCAATGTGGCGTCCGATATCCGTAAAATCGCATCGCTGCTGCTGTTTCGGGCTTGGCAGGCCGCCGCCGAGGCCCTGTCCGAGGCTGAGCGCACCCATGCCGGTGCCTTGTCGACGGTCCAGACCTATGCGCTGGTGCAGGCGGCAACCGCCAAGGATCAGGCGGTCCTGGCGGCGGGTATGGGCCCGCTGCGCGATGCGGAGGTGGCCGCGGCTGCCGGCCTGCAACGGTTGACCTTGGCCCGTGAAGCGCTGGACGGCGAGGAGCGGCGCGCCAAGCTGCGCGCAGTCGAGCTGGAGCGGCGCGAGACGGAATTGCGCCGCGATCTCGAGCGCGAGGACACCGTGCGCAGCGATGCCGATACGGCTTTGTCCCTTCTGGCCACTGAAGACGAGGCTTTGGTGAATGAGGCGGCGGCGGCCGAAAGCCTGTCGCGGGGTTCAACCGATGTGCTGCGGGAGCGTGAAGCGGCCAAGGTCCGGACGGAAACGACCTTGCAGGATTTGCGGGCCAAAGTGGCTGATCTATCTGCCCGTTATGCCGCAGCCCAACGGGCGGTGGCTGACGAGCAGGCCCGCGAACAGCGCATCAGGGGCGATCTGGCTCGCAAGACCCAGGAACAGCAACAGGTCTCGGCCCAGACGGGGCTTGATGACGAATTCGTGCAAGCCAGCCAGGCGCTGGAACAGGCCGAGGAGGCCGCAAAGGCCAGCGAGGCCCGGGCGGAAACCGCCCGCCAGCAGCTGCAGGCCAAGCGCCAGAACGAGCAGGATGCCCGCAAGCCGCTGGAAGAGGCCGACAGGACCGCGCAGCGGCTGGACACCGAAGTGCGGACCTTGTCGAAATTGTTGGCCGGTGGTGATGCCGGCGGATTCAGGACCATTCTGGCCGATATCGCCGTGACCGAAGGCTATGAAACCGCTTTGGGCGCGGTGCTGGGCGATGATCTGGAAGCCTCGCTCGATACCGAGGCGCCGCGTCGCTGGTCCGAACGGCTTGTTTCGCAAGCAGCCGATGATCCGGCCTTGCCCGAGGGGGTGGAGTCACTGGCCAGCCAGATCAAGGCACCGCCGGCCTTGAACCGCCGTTTGCAACAGATCGGCCTTGTGACGCATGAGCAGGGCGAGGCCCTGTTCCCGCGTTTGCAGACCGGACAAAGGCTGGTCAGCCTGGAGGGCCATGTCTGGCGGTGGGACGGGCTGCAAAGCGAAGCCGGCGCGCCGACTGCGGCGGCCTTGCGTCTGGTCGAAAAGAACCGGCTGGCCTCTGTCGAGCTAGCCTCGCAAGCCGCCAGAAACGAATCGCAACGGTTGCGGCAGGTGTTTGAAAGCGCACAAGCCGCCGTGCAGACCGCCGTTCAGGCCGAGGCGGCGGCTCTAGCCGTCTTGCGTCAGGACAGGCAGGCCGCTGAACAATGGCGCGGCAAGGTGGGAAGCCTGCAGCGCCGCTTGTCCGATCTGGCCACCCAGCGGGCTACCGTCGAGGAAGCCGTGGCCCGTCTGTCGGCCCAGCTTGGCGAGGCCGAGGAACGGCTGGCGGGGCTTTTGCAGCAAAAACAGGCTGTTGAACCCGATCCGGCTGTTGACGAGGCTTTGAAAGACGCGATTGTTGAGGCTGATAAAGTCCGCCAGCTTGCGGCAGAAGCGCAGGCCAGTCTGGCCTCGCTCGAGCGCGAAGCCGCCTTCCGCAGTCGCCGCCGCGCCTCGATTGCCCATGAGCGGCAATCCTGGGCGGAGCGCATCAACCGCTCCGAAACCCAGAAGGCCGAAATCATGGCCCGTCTCGACGAGACGGTGATCGAACGCCGGCAGCTGGCCGAGGCGCCCGATCTGTTCCAGGAACAACGGCGCAGGTTGACCAACGATATCGAGGTGGCAGAAGCCAACCGCCGCACGGCTGCCGACAAGCTGGCCGAGGCCGAAACCGCACTGACGGTGGCCGACCGGCAGGCCCGCGAGGCCCTGGCCGATCTGGCGCAGGCGCGCGAAAATGCCGCCCGTCTGGAAGCCCGTCTGGAGGCGGCGCGCGAGGTGCTGCAGCAGGCGCGCCGGACCATTGTCGAGCGTCTCGAGATCGAGCCGGAGGGATTGGCGCCGCAGCTGGCGGCCGACGGCGCGATCAGCACCCAGCCGATTGCCGAACTTGAAACACGGCTGGAGCGGCTGCGCGAGGACCGCGAACGCCTGGGGGCGGTCAATCTGCGCGCCGAGGATGAATTGTCCGAAATCGAGGCGCGGCAAGCGGCTCTGGATGCCGAAAAGACAGATCTGATCGAGGCGATCCGCCGCTTGCGCGGGGCCATCGGCTCGCTCAACCGCGAGGGGCGCGAACGGTTGCTGGCGGCCTTTACCGAGGTGCAGGGGCATTTCGAGCGGTTGTTCAGCCTGTTGTTCGGTGGCGGCACGGCCAAACTCGAACTGGTCGAATCAGATGATCCGCTGGAGGCCGGTCTGGAAATTCTGGCGCATCCGCCCGGCAAAAAGCCGCAGACAATGACCTTGCTGTCGGGGGGTGAGCAGGCTTTGACGGCGATTTCGCTGATTTTCGCGGTGTTTTTGACCAATCCCTCGCCGATTTGCGTGCTCGACGAAGTGGACGCCCCGCTCGATGACGCCAATGTCGAGCGCTATTGTGACCTGTTGCGCGAAATGGCCAAAACCACCGAGACGCGATTCGTTGTGATTACCCATAATCCGATCACCATGGCCCGTATGGACCGGCTTTACGGGGTCACCATGGCAGAACGCGGCGTCAGCCAGCTTGTTTCGGTCGATTTGGGCGAAGCCGCAAGCTTTGTGGAAGCCGGTTAAGCCCTGATAACAGGGCCCAAAACACCATCATTAAGTTGAATGACCTTGCAGACCTTTCGTTCGGGGGTTAAAAATCAATATTTTTCAATAAGTTAGTCAATGCCTCTGTCGCCTTGACAGTGGGTGTGCCGAAAACTATGTTACGCGCGATTTATAAGGGCGTCTCGGTGTTTCGGTGTGTCATGCGTCAATCCGGTTTTTCGGACCGGAATGGGGGTTTGACACAATTATTTTGGCTTGGCTCATACATTCGTGGCTTTCCACGCAGAGGTAGTCGTGTCAGAAGAAGAGTCGGAACGGTTGAAAGACCAGAACTTGCGGGAACGGCTTGACAGATTGTCCGGCGCTCTCGAAAGGAAACAGTCTGAAGACGAGACGAACAAGCGACGGGATGATCTGACCGCAGGCTCGGCCAGCGAGACAGGCAAAGCGATGGCCCTCGGGTTTCGCATTATCTCGGAGCTTGTGGCTGGTGTTGTTGTCGGGGCTTTGCTCGGCTGGCAGATCGATGAATGGTCTGGTATGCGGCCTTTGTTCCTGATTGTGTTTTTGATGCTCGGCACAGCAGCCGGCTTCTGGAACATGATCAAACTGGGTTTGGGAAAGACGCCTTCGGGGTCCGGACCGGACAAAACAATTTAACGGTTCTTGTCGGGGATGGTCCAGTCCTGATCCGGCGGGGATATGACGAGACGGGTGGACCCACCCAAACCGAGTGTAGACAGGCCCAATCCGGGCAGGGAGCGCAACGTGGCGGCTGAGAGCGAAGCGGGGATCGATCCGATCCACCAGTTCATCATTACCCCGATGGCCCAAATCGGACCATTGACGCTGACCAATTCGGCATTCTTCATGCTGGTTGTTCTGGCGCTTGTGTCGTTCATCATGATCATCGGGACGTCTCAGCGCGCACTGGTCCCGGGCCGGTTGCAATCGCTCGGCGAGCTCGCCTATGAATTCGTGGCCTCGACCGTCAAAGGCTCGGCTGGACAGGAAGGCATGAAGTTCTTCCCGCTGGTCTTTACCCTGTTCATGTTCGTGCTGGCCTCCAATCTGGTCGGGCTTGTGCCTTACACCTTCACCGTGACCAGCCACATTATCATTACTTTCGCACTGGCCGGTCTGGTGATCATGACAGTGCTGCTGTACGGCTTCTACCGCCACGGCTTCCATTTCCTCAATCTGTTTGTGCCATCGGGTGTGTCGCCGGTTCTGTTGCCCTTGCTGGTGATGATCGAGGTGATCTCCTTTGTGTCGCGTCCGATTTCGCTCTCTGTTCGTCTGTTCGCCAATATGCTGGCCGGCCACATCACGCTGAAAGTGTTCGGCGGCTTTGTAACCATGCTGGCGGCTGCAGGCGGATGGGTGCTGCTGGCCCCCCTGCCTTTCGCTATGACTGTGGCTCTGACGGCCCTTGAACTGCTGGTTGCCGTTCTGCAAGCCTATGTTTTTGCCATTCTCACCTGCGTCTATCTCAACGACGCCCTTCATCCCGGCCACTGATCTTCGGTGGCAGGCTTACTCTAACCGATCCTTCATCTCACAGGAGCTTCACATGGATCCCGTTTCCGCAAAATACATCGGCGCTGGTCTCGCAGCTATCGGCATGGGCATTGCTGCCGTCGGCGTGGGCACGATTTTCGGCAATTTCCTCTCGGGCGCATTGCGCAACCCTTCCGCAGCTGATGGCCAGTTCGGCCGCGCCTTCATCGGTGCAGCGCTCGCCGAAGGCCTTGGCATTTTCGCGTTCCTTGTCGCGATTTTGCTGCTCTTCGTGATCAAATAAGATTGTCGGACGCAGGTCACTGCGTTCCATTCTCATTTTGCATCCTTTGACTTCGCCGGTCGGTGACCGGCGGGGTTGTTGAGGGGGTGCAGATCCTTTCTAGAGTCGCAATCGAGAGGCGATCATGGCTCAGCCCGTTCAGTCAGGAACCGAAGCCCATGGTGGAAACCATGACAGCGGCGTGTTTCCACCCTTTGACAATGCCACTTTTGCAAACCAGCTGGTCTGGTTGGCCCTGGTGTTTGGCGCGCTGTATCTGCTGATGGCCCGTGTGGCTCTGCCGCGCGTCGAGGGCATTCTTGCCAATCGCCACAAGATCTTGAATGACGACATTGCAGCCGCCCAGGCCTTCAAGCTCGAAACCGACCATTCGATTTCGGCCTATGCCAAGGCTCTGGCCGAAGCCAAAACCCATGCCCAGAAGATTGCCGCTGAAACCAGCGATGCCATCAAGATCGAGAGCGACACCAAGCGTCGTGCGGTCGATGCCGAACTTTCGGCCCGTCTTCACAAGGCCGAGCAAGATATTCTCGATAAACGCCGGCAGGCGATGGAGCATGTCGCCGACATTGCTGCGACCGCCACGTCGGATATCGTTGTCCACCTGACAGGCACTGCCCCTGCTGCCGGCGATGTGAATGCCGCAGTGGCGCAGGTTCTGAAAGCCTGAGGAGGCCCTGATGCATTTAGACGCTGAATTTTGGGTCGCCGCCGCTTTTGTGACTTTTGTGGCGATACTGTGGAAACTGGGCGCTTTCAATGCTCTGATCCAGTCGCTTGATCATCGTTCTGAGCAGATTGCCCGCGAATTGGATGAAGCCCGCGCCCTGCGCGAAGAAGCGCGTCAGGTTTTGGCCGATTACCAGCGCAAGCGGCTTGAGGCCGAGGCCGAAGCCACTGAAATCGTTGTCAACGCCAAGCAGGAAGCCAAGCGCATCAGTGTCGAGGCCGAGGAAAAGCTCGAAGAGTTTGTCCGTCGCCGCACAGCTCTGGCCGAACAGCGCATTGCACAGGCCGAAGCACAGGCGGCATCCGATGTGCGCGCTGCTGCTGCCGAAGCCGCCGTCAAGGCTGCCGAAGTGATCTTGCGCGGTTCAATGGACAAGAATGGTCCTGCCTTTGTTGAAAAGGGCTTGGGCGAGGTCAAGGCGCGTCTGGCCTGATCGGGCTGTTTTTCGAAAACAACCAAAGCCACCTCCGGGCGGCTTTTTTGTGCGCGCTGACCAATGCATCTCGCGTGAGGATGAGCTGCGGCAGACTACTCGCGCGGCAGCAAGGCATGACGGGCCTCGCGCAGGGCTTTGAGATCGCGCCAGGCTTGTGCCTTCTGCGCTGGATGTTTGAGCAGGTGTGAGGGCGGCAGGGTGGCCAGAGTGGGGATCGTGTGGTCGCCATCGCGGTAGTCGAACCAGCGGCCACGCAATTTGATCTGGTTTTCCTGGACGCCGAGCAGCAGATGGGCTGGTAAAGTGCCGAGAAAGACCAGCAGGTCCGGTTTGACCAGTGCGATATGGCGGCGGATAAAGGGTTCGCACACCGCTAGCTCCTGCAGGGTCGGGGTGCGGTTGCCGGGGGGGCGCCACGGGATCACCAGACCAAGGGCTACCTGTTGCCGGTCAAGCCCGATGGCTTTGAGCATGCGGTCGAGCAACTGTCCCGCGGGACCGATAAAGGCCTCCCCCAAACGGTCCTCGTCTGGACCGGGCACGTCGGAGACAACCATGATCCGGCTGTGCGGATTGCCGGCTGAAAAAATTAGGCTTTTGGCGGTCTGTTTGAGCGGACAGCCGTCATAGAGCGTGAGAGCGGTCTGTAATTCATCCAAAGTGGTGGCATTGTTGGCCAACGCCTTGGCTTCGGCGGCGGCCTGGGCGATGTGCTGGTCCAGCCCGGTGGTAACGGGTTGCCCGATAGCGGTCTGGCTGACGGAGTTGCCACGTCCGGCCGAGGGGGCCTGTCGCGGGGCTTCGAGGGCTGCTCGCGCTTCGGCCAGCCGGTCGCGCGGTGTTTCTTCCAAAGCACAATCGACACCGGCATCGCGATACCAGCGTAAAATCTCCCCGGCGGGTTCCCCATAGGGCATAAAGCCCAGACCATCAGCAGCCATAGCTCCATTGTAGGGGGCGTTGGCCCTGAATACCACTGTCCTGTTAGAAGCTGGACACAGCAAATTATCCGTAAATCCATCTTGCCAGTCTTGCTGCACGCCCTATGAAAGGCCATAGATGAGTGTGATTGAAGGTCGGATGGAGAACGAGCGGATGGAACAGGACGACGCACGCACAGCCCCGCGCGAGAGCATGGAATTCGATGTTGTGATTGTCGGCGCTGGACCTGCCGGTCTCAGCGCGGCCATTCGTGTCAAGCAAATCGACCCCGATCTGTCGGTGGTGGTGGTTGAAAAAGGGTCGGAGGTCGGCGCGCATATCCTGTCGGGCGCGGTGATGGATCCGGTCGCGGTCGACAAATTGCTGCCCGAATGGCGCAGCGAGGATGACCACCCCTTCAAGACGCCTGTGACAGATGACCAATTCATTTGGATGACCGAGCAAAGCGGCGTCCGTCTGCCCAATCTTCTGATGCCGAAGCTGATGTCCAACCACGGCAACTATATCGTGTCGCTCGGCAATGTCTGCCGTTGGCTGGCGGCCAAGGCCGAAGCCCTTGGTGTTGAAATCTATCCGGGTTTTGCAGCCAGCGAAGTGCTGTATGGCGAACACAACCAGGTGATCGGTATTGCCACCGGCGATATGGGGATCGGCAAGAATGGCGAGACCAAAGACGGTTTTACACGGGGCATGGAGCTGCTTGGCAAGTTTACCCTGTTCTCGGAAGGGGCGCGCGGGCATTTAAGCAAGCAGCTGATCGACAAGTACCGGCTGTCCTATGACCGCGAGCCCCAGAAATATGGCATCGGACTGAAAGAATTGTGGGAAATCGATCCGGCCAAACATCGACCCGGTCTGGTCCAGCATTCGTTCGGCTGGCCGCTCGATATGGAGACAGGCGGCGGTTCGTTCCTCTACCATCTCGAGGATAATCTGGTGGCGGTCGGCTTTGTGGTGCATCTCAACTATAAAAACCCGACTTTGTCGCCGTTTGACGAATTCCAGCGGTTCAAGACGCATCCGCTGGTCCGCTCGACCTTTGAAGGCGGCAAACGCATTTCCTATGGCGCGCGCGCCATCACCGAAGGCGGCTGGCAATCGGTGCCGCGTGTGGCGTTTCCGGGCGGGGCTCTACTGGGCTGTGCGGCAGGTTTCGTCAATGTGCCGCGGATCAAGGGGTCGCACAACGCCATGCTGTCGGGCATGCATGCCGCCGAACATTGCGTGATCGCCATCCATAGCGGCCGTGCGGGCGGCGTGTTGGGCGATTACGAAAAGGGTTGGCGCGACAGCGAGATCGGTCGCGATCTCAAGCCCGTGCGCAATGTCAAACCGCTCTGGAGCAAATATGGCACCGTGCTGGGCGTGGCCTTGGGCGGCATGGATATGTGGCTGAACAGTCTGTTCAACTGGTCGCCCTTCGGTACCCTGTCGCATGGCGGGCCGGACCATGCCAGCCTCAAGCCGCTGGCGGACGTCACCCCGATTGTCTATCCCAAGCCCGACGGGGTCGTCTCGTTCGACAAGCTGTCCTCGGTGTTTATCTCGGCCACCAATCACGAGGAAGACCAGCCCGCGCATCTGAAACTGACCGATGCCGGACAGCCGGTGCAGCGCAATTATCTCTTGTATGGCGAGCCTGCCCGCCTTTATTGCCCCGCAGGGGTCTATGAGGTTGTCTATACGGATGCGGACGCCAAAACCGACCCCCGGCTGGTGATCAATGCGCAAAACTGCGTGCATTGCAAAACCTGCGACATCAAGGATCCCGCCCAGAATATCACCTGGGTGACACCGGAAGGCGGTGGCGGGCCCAACTATCCCAATATGTAAGCTCGGCCCATGGTTTGAATTGCGTAACCATAGCGCGTTTCGCCACTTGCCGATCGGCCGATAAAAGCCCATGTTGGACACGGTTTGGTGAGGGTGGGGTCCGTGGTGGCTCTGCCATTATCATTCGTGCTATGTGCCATCGTTTCGTTCCAGACAGAGAGAGATCATCCCTGACCGTGTCTTTGCCCGTTCACCCAACAGCCGCCTCCGGCTTGATCAGATTGTTGCGCTTGTCTGTGGCTGCAATGAAAGTCGCTTCGGCTGCTTGTGCCCTTGCCGGTGTCTTGGTGCTGGCCGCTCCTGCGGATGTGCGGGCCACACAGAGCAATGCAGTGAACAACAGCCAGCAGGACAGGACAGCCAGAGAAAAATCCACACTCTCGGGCAGCTATCTGGCATCCTTGATTGCTGTGGCTGATCACGATACCGCGGCGGCCGCCTATTATTACCGCAAGCTGTTGGTTCACGATCCGCGCAACAACGATCTGGTCGAACGGGCTTTCATTGCCTATCTGGCAGATGGCGACATCGCTTCCGCGTCCGGGTTGGCCGAACGCATGCTGGTGCGCGATCCCGGCAATAGCCTGTCGCAACTGGTGCTGGGCGTGCGCGCCCTGGGCAGCAAGCAATATGACAAGGCCAAAAGCCTGCTCAATCGTGGCGGGCGTGGACGCCAGGCCGATGTGACCGCGACCCTGCTCTATGCCTGGGCACAGGCCGGTTCGGGCCAGTTCAAGCAAGCGATCGAAACGGTGGACCGCCTGAAGGGCGAGGACAGTTTCGCGATCATCCGTGATCTCAATGCTGGTTTTATGGCTGATCTGGGCGGTATGAACGAGGAGGCCGAGCGCCGCTATCGCGCTGTCTATCAGGCAGACCCGCGCACCATGCGCATTGTCGATGCGCTCGGACGTTTTCTGGCCCGCACGGGACGGACACAGGAGGCCGCTGCGATCTATGACGGTCTCGACAAGGGCATGCGCCGCAATCCGCTGCTGGCCACCAGCAGCAAGGCCGTAAAGTCGGGCCTGCCGGTGACCCGTTCGATTGCCAGCGTCAAATCCGGCGCGGCCGAAGCCCTTTACGGTCTGGCCATGGCGGGCGGGCGCGATGGCGATGAAACCGCCTCGCTGATCTATCTCCGGCTTGCTCTGTCGCTCGACAGCGAGCACGAGCTGGCGGTGGTTGCACTGTGCGATATCTACGAGCGGTTGAAGTCTCCGCAAGAGGCCAACAAACTCTATGACACCTTGCCGGCTTCGACCCCGTTCTACCGGACGTCGCAGTTGCAAAAGGCCCTCAACCTCGAGCAGATGGGCGAGGGCGACAAGGCCGTTGCCCTGCTCGAAATGCTGGCGCGCGATTATCCCAAGGATTACGAGGTGCCTTCGACCCTTGGCACGCTTTACCGCTCGCGCAAGGATTTTGCCAAGGCGGCAGAGGCCTATGACAAGGCGGTTGCCGCAGCCTCTGCCAATGGCGACGAGGTGTCGTGGAGCCTCTATTATTTCCGCGGGATTGCCAATGAGCGCATCAAGCAATGGCCCAAGGCCGAACAAGATTTCCGGCAGGCGCTGGCTTTGCAACCCGATCAGGCCCTTGTGCTGAACTATCTGGGCTATTCCTGGGTTGATCAGGGCATGAACCTTGACGAGGCCTTCGATATGCTGCGCAAGGCCGTGGAACAACGCCCGCGGGATGGCTATATTGTCGACAGCCTCGGCTGGGCTTTCTACCGCCTTGGCCGCTATGAGGAGGCCTTGCGCTTTCTCGAGCGTGCGCTGGAATTGCGGGCGTCCGACCCCACCATCAACGACCATCTCGGCGACATCTATTGGCGGGTTGGCCGCAAGATCGAAGCCGGTTTCCAATGGAACCATGCGCGCGATCTCAAACCCGAGCCCGATGATCTGGTCGAGATTTTGAAGAAGATCGAGCATGGCCTGCCCGATGAGGTCAAGCCGATTATTCCGCCCGCCCCCGTTAAAACCGGCAATGGCGACTGAGGCCCCGCATGCGCATGGCCACCCGTGCCCGTGCCAAGCTCAATCTGAGCCTGCATGTGTGTGGCCGCCGCGATGATGGCTATCACGAGCTTGAAAGTCTGGTCGCCTTTGCGTCGGTGGCCGATCATCTGGCCCTTGACCCCGCCAGACCCGAAGGGCTGACAGTGCAAGGCCCCTTTGCGACAGCGGCGGGCGATGATCAGGACAATCTGGTTTTAAAAGCGGTACGGCAGTTGCGGTATTTCAAACCTGCGTTGCACAGCGGTTATCTGACCCTGACAAAATACCTGCCCGCCCGGGCCGGCTTGGGCGGTGGCTCTGCGGATGCCGCAGCTGCCTTGCGCCTGCTGGCGCGGCTGAACGGGTTTTCGCTGGACGATCCCGAGCTGCTGGAAGCCGCCCGCCTGATCGGGGCCGATGTGCCGGTCTGTCTGAAGTCGCGACCTGTGATGATGCGCGGCATCGGCGACAGGCTGGGCGAGCCTTTAAACCTGCCCCGATTGCCTGCGGTGCTGGTCAAGCCAGCGGTGGGTGTCGCCACGCCCGATGTTTTCGCTCGCTTGGGTCTGGCGAAAGGCGAGCAGACCGGCCGTCCGCCGCATCCGGAATTGTCGGTGGCGTCGGCGGACGGGTTTGTTGCCCGATTGCGGCTGCTCGGCAATGATTTGCAGGCTGCAGCCAGTGCGATTGCACCGGTGATTGCCGATTGTGTCGTTGCTCTAAGCCGCCAGCAAGGCTGCCAACTTGCCCGCATGTCGGGCTCCGGATCGGCGGTGTTCGGGGTATTCGAAACGGCCACCCAAGCCCGAGCCGCCGCCAGCCTCATCGCGCGCCGGCATTCCGATTGGTGGGTCAAGCCGACAGTGATCGGCTAGCAGTCCCGTTGGTTGCCCCTTAATGGGCGCGGGAGATGCAGAATTCGATGGCTTCGACCAGAGCCGCCTTCATCGGGGTTTGCGGGAACAATTCCAGCGCATCATGGGCCATTGCGCCATAGTGGCGGGCGCGTTCGATTGTGTCTTCGATCGACCGGTGCTTGGTCATCAAGCCCATCGCCTTGTCCAGATGCATATCGGAGGCCTCGCCCGCTTCCAGAGCCTCTTTCCAGAAGGCGCGTTCGGCATCATTGCCCCGCCGGAAGGCCAGGACGACCGGGAGGGTAATCTTGCCCTCGCGGAAATCGTCACCGACATTCTTGCCCAGCTTGGCGGCGGTGCCACCGTAATCGAGCGCATCATCGATGAGCTGGAAGGCAATGCCGAGATTGGTGCCGTAGCTGCGGCAGGCCGAAATCTCAGCCTTGCCATGTCCGGCGATGATCGGGCCCACCTCGCAGGCGGCGGCGAACAAGGCGGCAGTTTTGGCGCGCACCACGGCCAGATATTCATCTTCGGTGGTGGCGGTATTTTTGGCCGCCGACAGCTGCATGACCTCGCCTTCGGCGATCACGGTGGCGGCGGTGGACAGCACATCGAGGGCTTGCAGCGAGCCGACATCGACCATCATGCGGAAGGCCTGGCCGAGCAGGAAATCGCCGACCAGCACCGAGGCCTCGTTGCCCCACAGCATGCGGGCGGCCAGCTTGCCGCGGCGCAGCTCGCTTTGATCGACGACATCATCATGCAGCAGAGTGGCGGTGTGCATGAATTCGACCGAGGTTGCGAGTTTGACATGGCCTTCGCCGGTATAGTTGCACAAAGCGGCGGTGGCCAAAGTCAGCATCGGGCGCAGACGTTTGCCGCCTGAATCGATCAGGTGGCGGGCGATCTCGGGGATCAGGGCGACATCCGAACCAACCTTGGAAATGATCAGCTGGTTGACGCGTTCCATATCGGCAGCAACAAGTCGCATCAACGGTTCGATGCTGGGGGTGGATGACAGTTTGTCGTCGAGTGATATAACAACGCCCACGCGAGAAAGTCCTTGGCAAAGAGAGGATCGATAAACAGGGGATAGGCTTGCAGGGGTTCGTGCCGAAGTCGAGCAGTGCTTGCTGCACCTGCTTTTCATAGAGCTTTCTGGCGGACTTGGCGAGATGGAACCGTGAGGAAATGATGCAAGATGAACGATTTAACGGTCCTCATGCGTTTTTCGGGGGGCTGATCTCGGTCTTTGAAACAAAATCCGGCCATCAATCGGGCACCGATGCGGTGTTGCTGGCGGCCTGTCTGCCCACTGAAGCAAGCGGTCTGCTGTTCGATCTGGGGTGCGGATCGGGCGTGGTCGGACTGGCGGTAGCCGTCCGCTGTCACAGGTTGAAGGTCAGGCTGGTCGATGTTGATGCCGATATGGTGGCTCTGGCCCGCCATAACAGCCTTCATAACGGGCTCGGCGAGCGGGTAGAAGCGTTGCAGGGCGATGTGCTGGCCCCCTTTGCGGTGCGGCAAGCGCAGGGACTCGGGGCCGATTTGGCCGATATGATCCTGTCCAACCCGCCTTTCCACCCCGCCGGACGGGTCCAGACCTCGCCGGTCGAGCCGCGTGCCCGCGCCCATGTGCTCGATGGTGAGGGCATGCGCCAATGGATGAAAACCCTGCATACGAGTTTGAAACCCAAAGGACGGTTCGTAATGATCCACCGTCCCGATATGCTGCCTTTGTTACTGGAGGCGATGCAGGGCCGCTTCGGAGCCATCCATATCCGTCCGGTGCATGGCAAAGCGGGCCGTCCGGCCACGCGGATTTTGGTGTCGGGTGTCAAAGGCTCGCGCGCGCCGTTGACCCTGCTCGAG
>Ga0114963_10001309_pt1 | contig 17236 bp, 18 predicted proteins | sample C_131016_EF_Meta_FD_87019 | JGI IMG/M metagenome (GOLD analysis project Ga0114963, IMG submission 87019) | Freshwater microbial communities from Lake Croche, Canada to study carbon cycling - C_131016_EF_MetaG | ecosystem: Environmental > Aquatic > Freshwater > Lake | place: Lake Croche, Canada...
ACACGATGGCAGAAGCTGCAACCAAAGTTGTTGCATCCGTTAAATAATTAAAGAGGAATACAAATGTCTATATTGATCAATAAGAATACACGTGTGATTACACAGGGTATTACAGGTAAAACGGGCCAATTTCATACTGAAAAATGTCAGGAATATGCAAATGGTAAAGAGTGTTTTGTCGCAGGTGTAAACCCGAAAAAAGCAGGTGAATCAATTTTCGGTATTCCAATTTTCGGCAGTGTAAAAGATGCAGCAAAAGAAACAGGAGCGACCGTATCTGTCATTTATGTGCCTCCAGCTGGAGCGGCAGCGGCGATTTGGGAAGCTGTAGAAGCTGATCTAGATTTAGCTATTTGTATTACTGAAGGAATTCCAGTGCGCGATATGCTTGAAGTGCGCAATCGCATGAAAGAAAAAGAAGCAAAAGGCGGTAAGAAAACTTTATTACTCGGACCAAATTGTCCCGGGTTAATTACGCCAGAAGAAATTAAGATTGGAATTATGCCTGGGCACATTACACGTAAAGGGCGAATTGGTGTTGTAAGTCGCTCTGGTACTTTGACTTATGAAGCGGTCGCTCAGCTGACAGAGCTTGGCATAGGCCAGTCTTCCGCAGTAGGAATCGGTGGTGACCCAATTAATGGACTCAAGCACATCGACATCATGAAAGCATTTAATGATGATCCAGACACTGATGCAGTCATTATGATTGGTGAAATTGGCGGACCTGATGAAGCAGATGCTGCCCGTTGGTGCCGTGACAATATGAAAAAACCAATTGTTGGCTTTATCGCTGGTGTTACAGCGCCTCCAGGAAAAAGAATGGGACACGCTGGCGCACTGATTTCTGGTGGAGCTGATACTGCTGATGCAAAATTAGCGATTATGGAAGAATGTGGATTTAAGATCACGCGTAATCCTTCAGAGATGGCAAAGCTACTTAAAGCAATGATATAAAACGCATGAAAAATACTTAAGGGGCTTAGGCCCCTTTTTTATTATGACATTAGATAATCTACTAAAATACTAAAAATTAATTTCTTAATTAAAACAATAAGGACAACAAAATGGATTTTACTTCTAGCGCAGTTTGGGTAGCCTTAGGTTACATCATGTTTACCAATATTTTGCTATCGGGAGATAACGCCGTTGTAATTGCAATGGCATCTCGAAATTTACCAGCTGAGCAGCAGAAAAAAGCGATTTTTTGGGGTAGTGCCGCCGCAATTATTATGCGAGTCATTCTTACACTAGTCGCAATCCAGTTACTCGCATTGCCTTACTTAAAAATCATTGGAGCGATATTACTCATCTATATCGGCGTACAACTTATGGCTGACAGTGATGATGGTGAGAATATTGATTCAGCTCCATCCATGTTCACAGCGATTAGAACAATCCTAATAGCAGATCTCGTTATGAGCTTAGACAATGTAGTTGCTGTTGCAGCAGCAGCGGACCGCGCACCAGAAGAAATGCGTATGCCGCTCATTTTGATTGGACTAGGTTTAAGTATTCCACTAATTATTTTTGGTAGCACAATCCTACTTAAAATCATGGATAGATATCCAATCATTATTACTCTTGGAGCTGCTTTATTAGGTTTTTTAGCAGGCGAAATGTTTGCGACAGACCCTGCAATTCACCACACTTTGGTTGAAGCTCTTGGCGCTGAAAATGCAGATGCGCCATTCCAGATTTTAGGAATTGCGTTAGTAGTAATCATTGGGTTATGGTTGAAAAAGAAATCAAACCATCAAGAAAAATCTTAAATATTGACTAATTACCCCTTTAATTTAGAGGGAAATAGATTTAATTTAAGCCGTATTGGTCATGGGTTCTGCGATGATGATTAAACTCATCATCGTCAATGCAATCATTGTGATGGTCATGGGCATACTTAAGTAAAAGACTTCCTTTTTTGAGGAAGTTTTTTGCAAAATAATCAGGTGGCAAATCAAAATTGCCAAAATATGGCCGATTACAATGACGCTTATCGCAAGATACCAAGTAAAGCCAGCATCAATCATGGCAATATTTGGGCGAAAATTTTTTGTATGAAACAAGTCCCAGCCAAGATTGAATGGGTCTGAAATCAAAAAGACAATATTTTGAACTTGTATCATAAAACTAGAAAAATTATGTGCAATCAAATAAGCAATAGCAATTGGAATAAGGCTCGGAGCTAGATCATTCGCTAAGTGTTTTACATTAAGATTGGGACACATTTTCTTACTGAGAAAACACGTCAATTGATATATCAAATAAAACACACACCAGGTTAATAGTAGGCCAGCAGTGCCTATCAAATAGCCATTAATATCCATCGATTTTGGGATTAGTTTTTCAAAGGGCTTTTCAAATAGAAGCCATATTTGATTACCATGTAGGCCATCGAAAAGTACCGTTGTCAGCATAGCAATGATAAATCCTGCTTGACCAGATGAGGACTGTTCTGAATTTGACTTGATTAGACCCATTCCCCAAGGCCTCAAGAGCAGGGCTTTTTGAGCAGGACTATAAGTAAAAAGACTAAATTTTCCTAGATAATTAAAGTAAATTGAGAAAAAATCAATGTGTTGTAACCATCTATTTTTCCCAATCAGAAACATCCCTAAGAAGGAAATACCACTCCAAATCAAAATTAAATAACCAATACGATAGGGTACAAACGCAACGGGATAAACGACTTCTAACCAACTCCAAATAAAAAGAAAAAGAGTAGCAAAAAACAAGCCATTCCATGGAAAGATTGGGGTAGGGAAGGAGACGATTTTAGATTCTTGCGAAGAAAAAAGTTGTTGTATCAATTGGGACATATTGAGCCAAGGATTTAGGAGCGGCCAAATATTACCAAATATAGAAATAAATAACGATAAACCTAACCACCACGTCATCCAAATAAAATTGGGCGCCAAGTTTTGTAAGGGGTTTGTATCTCCCCCAAAACACGCTCCTAAAACAATAAAGAAAAGAACTACAGATAAAGTTTGTAAACTTAATTTGCTGATTTTAATGAGGGAATTATTGTTGATATTGCGAAATAGAACTATAGGAAATCTTGTTTGAATACTGGGCTTTGTAAATACCAAAAGAACACTAATAAAAGAGATTAGAACAACTAGCGCACTGCCAAAAACAAAAAAATTCAAGGGCAAAGGTAAATCGTAACGCTCATCAATGCTGTGAGCTTGGGAGTATTGGCTACAAATTAAGCCAAAGAAGATAAAGAGCTTTGGCAAACGGCGTTGAACAATCACTTGACTATGGAAAGACTTCTAGTTTAGCTAAAGGTTCGTGCCGGTGAGCCGGAGCTGGACTTGCATTTGCGGCTGGATGCCATTCAAACTGAAATCTGCCAGTTGCATAAGCCTTAAACTTTAGGGTTTGAGCTTCTTTCGGAGATAGCTTTAAATCAAGTTGATAAGCATGCAAATGAAATTCACCAGGCTCATCGCTGGTTACTTTAATTAGAATCACATCATCTTTTTTTGCTTTGATTAGTTGCTGTGATTTGGGTACAACCCCCTTGATTAAGTCAAGGGAAGTTGTGATTTCTTTCGCAAAACCATGAGCAGGGGTAAAGTATAGGGCAATGATGCAAAAAGAACTACCCAACAAACGCATCATTTTTCAGCAGCTTTCCAATCAGCAATTTCACGTGCGGAGCCAGTTAAAGAAAGAATATGCATGCCGGTATTGGCGCGATCGACAATATAGATAAAGCCACGTTCATCTACTTCTACATTATTCGTCTGAATTGCCTTACGATCGGATGCCGCAGTAAAAGGTAACTTACCACGCTGAGACGCTGGTGTTGCTAAAACTACAGTATTTTTATTCATGGCTGGAACAAAGTAGCCAATCTCTTTAGGTGCAAAGGGATCACGCATATCTACAGCACGAACTCCTGCATTGAAATAGGCGAAAAACATGATTTTTCTATAGTAAATATCGGTCATATTTTCGTTTGAGGAGTGCGTTCCAAAGCGTCCGCCTTTTGCGCAGTAGTTGCCCATTTTTTCAGGAATTCCCCAGTTCGCAACACCAAAAGCCCGCTTCTCATTTGTGGCATCCACAATCCATACCATTTGACGACCTTCAAGGCACTCTTTTTGAATCGCCTCATTAGTTACGACAATAAAGTCACGCGTAGCACCTAATAAGTTTTTAGAGAATTCAGGAACCTTGACACCCATCATAGGGAAAGTTGTATGCGCACCGTGCATAGTAGGCATATCCACACGAGTTACTTGTGGATAGAGAAGATTTTCTGGGGTAGGATCTTTGGCACCATTCAATAGTTTTTCACGATCAATAATTTGAATAATGCCATCTGTATTGGTGCCATAACCAAAATAAACACGATTTCCTTTAGGACCTGTTGACATCACACCATGCAATTGCACTGGCACATCACCTGAGGCCCCAGGTTGCTGACCTACCAAACCAAAATCTCTAATAAATACAGGTTTTGCTGGGTCAGATAAGTCATACACTTGAGTCATACGACTAGTTCGCCATTGTGGGTTACCTGAAACAAGGTAGGCTATACCTGTATCACATTCCCAAAAGTTTTTATGGGTACCTTTAAGGCCTTTTGTAATCGTTGTGAGTAAAGTTGGGTTTTCTGGAGTAGTTACATCCCAAATCTCATGGGCTTGATTACCAAACACCCTTAACATATAAAATTTGCTTTTATCTGCTTTGGGTAAAGTGGCACCACTACAGACCCGCACCATTTGACTACCGCCTTGCTCGGCAAGACCCTCTTCACCAGGGATGTGATACAAATACTTAGGTTTTTTGACGTCGGTTACATCAATAATCGATGTTCCGTTATCTTCCATTTTGCCATTCATAGGGTTGATTTTGTTATCCCCGTGATGACCTATATAAGCAATCCAGCGATTACCTTGTTTTTGAATAGTGGGTTGATAAGCAGTTCTTCCTTGTAGGTCGCTATAACCTTCAAGCTTCATGTTTTTAGCACTTTCTACCCCTTGAGCCATTACTTGCCCAGAAAAGACACTTAGAAATAAAGCGCAAAAACTAGCTTTTAAGAAAGAAGGAAAATTTCTAAAAAAAAGATTAATTGATTGATTCATTACAGTCCCCTTTAAGCCTCATTTAGATGAGGTTTGATATATTTACATTAACTATACACAAATTTTGATTTGTGTAGTCAATATTTTCAAAGAGAAAAAGATGAAATTAATCATGAAAAATATGTTTGTGGTTGCATTAGGTTTAATTAACACACTCAACCCATTAATTACAAAGCAGGTAGAGAGATTTAGAGCCTAATAAAACTTATCTAGTTTGATACAAAGATTAGGCTTTCCATTCCCCAGATTTACCGCCACTCTTCTCTAGAAGTTTTACATCAGATATGACCATGCCACGGTCAACTGCTTTACACATATCATAAATTGTCAGGAGTGCTATTTGAACTGCCGTTAAAGCCTCCATTTCCACACCCGTTTGACCGATTGTTTTTGTTAAAGCAGAGCAAATCACTTCGTTTTTCTCTGAGATGACTTCAAAGTCTACGCTGACATGAGTTAAGCCGATTGGGTGACATAACGGAATGAGATCGCTTGTCTTTTTTGCACCCTGAATACCTGCGATTCTTGCGATGCCAAGTACATCCCCTTTTTTGTGATTACCCGCAATAATTAATTCAAGAGTAGTCGGTAGCATAGTAATTTTGCCAGTGGCTTTCGCAATACGTTGCGTAGAATTTTTATCTCCAACATCTACCATGTGTGCTGCACCGGCTTGATTAAAATGAGTTAGCATGTTTAGATTCACTTATCTGAATTAAGGTGTTCATTGAAAAAAAGCATTATTTACTACATTTTAGTTTCTATCGTGTGGATTAATCTATTGTATCCTTTGCAATTGATAGCTCAGGATAAAGTAACGATTCAAAATCCGATGAATACGTCGAAAGACGAGCCCCCACTGGGTGGGCGAGCACCTATTATTTTGCCTGATTTAGGTGATGTTTCTGCTGGTGACATGAGTGCTCTTGATGAAAATAAATTAGGGGAGCGCATTATGCGTGAAATCCGCAAGGACCCCGATTATGTTACTAACTGGTTGATGTATGACTATATTAATCAGTTAGGTAAAGAACTAGTTGCTGGGGCAAGACGCCAAAAAATATCTGGATCAGAAAATTCGGGACCTTTTTCCCCAAAATTTGAATTTTTTAATGTTCGTGACCCTAGTATTAATGCTTTTGCTTTACCGGGTGGTTATGTTGGAATGCATACTGGACTGATGGTTCTAGCGGATAACGAAGCACAGCTTTCCTCAGTCCTTGGTCATGAAATTGGTCACGTTACACAAAAGCATATTGCTCGTGGCTCTGGGGTCGGAAGTAATAGTGGTTTAGTAATACTCGCTTCATTATTGTTGGCACTTGCTACAGCAAGAAGTAATCCTGGGGCTGCCCAAGGCTTAGCTATCGGGGGGCAGGCATTAGCGATACAAAACCAACTATCTTATTCCCGAGATGCAGAAAGAGAAGCTGATCGCATTGGTTATCAAATATTGAATGCCACAGGTTTTGATGTAAATGGGATGCCCGAATTTTTCCAAAAATTACAAAAATCATCTGGCATTACTGATACAACTGTACCTGCCTATGTAAGAACGCATCCACTGACTAGCGATCGAATTGCAGATATGCAAGATCGTACAAGAAATGATCAAAACAAAAATAGACCAATTAAAAATTCCATTGATTTTTATTTAAATCAAACGATGGCCAAGTTAGAACAACAAGGTCAAGGCAGTGATTTATTGCAGACGAAAGAGTTTTTTTTAGGTCAAACCAATAGCAAATTAACTGTAAAAATGATGCAGGGCCATTTTGGTTTAGCTTTAGTTGCTCTTCAAGAAATCCAAATTGACGAAGCAGAGAAACAACTTATAAAAAGTAAAGAATTAGCATCTCAGTTAAGCTCTAATGAGATCGCTCCTAAGAATACCTATGTATTTGATATAACGAATGCTCAGATAGCAATGGTAAAGAAAAATTTTGCCTTAGCGCAGAACATATCGTCACAAGTGATTAAATCATTTCCGAGTTCAAAAGCCGCTGGTGTTTTATTAGTTCAAGCATATTATGCGAGTGGTAAGACATCTGAAGGAATTGCTTGGTTAGTACAAAAAACAAAAGTTCAAAAAGATGATATTACCTGGTGGAATTTATTAGCTAAGGGCTATGCAGAGCAAAACAACCAAGCTAAATATCATGCCGCCATTGCGGAGAAATACGTTTGTGAAGGAGCATTACCTGCAGCGATTCAACAGTTAATCATTGCCAAACAATCAGGAACCGGAGATTTTTATTCTTTATCGGAAATTGAAGCGCGTAAGAATCAATTAGAATTTTTATACCGTGAGGAATTAAAAGATAATGGCAAATTACCAAAAACCAATTAAGGTTTTGGATTTTTGATAAATTGAAAGAGTCTTGGTAAGTCCTTACTATTAATTGGCTCTATGGACATTTTTTGTTGCCATAAAAACTCACCCAAACTGCCACAGCTATTTTGAAATATTTTTGCAAATGCTGAAAAAATATCTAAATCATGATCATGTAGCAGGCCAATTGATTTGATTTGTTTTGGGGCATATTGACCATTTTCATCTTGTTCCAATACCTCGAACACAGCCTCAAAACATATTTGATCCTGTTCATCTAAAAAACATCCAGTAGGCTGAATTGTTTGACCGAATGTAGTTTTTAACTCCCAATGACCATCAGTAAGAGGGTAAAACCGGACTACCCAAGGGCAATAAGCAAAAGAAATAAACACACGTTGTGGACCATTCTGAAAAAAATGATTGCCACGGTAATCTGTAGCTAAATGGGACTCGATGTATTGTTTAAAACCAACATGGGTAATTTTTTCCCCAGATAATCGGTGTTGTTGAGCATACTCATTTTGTATCCGCCATTCGCCACGCCGATCAAAATTAAGCCAGCCATAGCAATTAGGTACTTGCGGCCATTTTTGTAATGCTTGGATGGTTGTTTGGTCCACGCTTAAACAAAATTAATGGAAGCCATGATCACCAGCAATAGATGGAGAATGAATCAGGTCTTTTGATACTTGACTCGTATGTAAATGAGCAATTCGCCACCCCATTGTTCCTTGAACCAAGATGATCGTCATGTGGATAAAAAACGATGGCTCATGAATATCTTTTTGGAACCGAACGGCTTCGGTACTATCGACAAACGTTGTCCCCATATAGGTATGACTAGTAGCAGTCAAGGTATCAAAAATCACAGAGTTTTTCATTAGGTCCTTTAGACCTAAACGTAATTGTTTATGACCTGTCAAGCGAACACCATCAGGTAAGATGCAAGTAACGGTATCTTCTTCAAACCATAAACTTAAAGCATTTTCAAGATCGCATTTGAGAAGGCTCGTATACCAACCCTCAATTACTTCATCGACATCGTGAAATAAACGTGCTGAGCGAGACATTAGTTGATATTCCTTAAAGTAATACAACGATTTAATTCATCAAAAGCAGATTGTGGGGTAATTTGATTTAGGCAGTTTAAATGACCTAGTGGACATTTTCTTTGGTGACAGGGACTACAGTCAAGTCCTAAAAACAAAATTCCTGCAAAAGGGGATAGTGGCGGGGTGTGTTTAGGGTCGCTTGAGCCATAAAAAGCAATTTGAGCAATACCAAAAGCTGCGGCAATATGCATCAATCCAGAATCATTACTTGCCAAACCTTTGGCCTGAGGAATCAGGGCGATAGATTGATCAAGGCTTGCCAAACCGCAAAGATTGAGGATATTTGAGTGTAAATTTGTATCTATTTCTTGTAAGATCTCATCGCAAATCACACGGTCTTTCGAACTGCCCAAGAGCACAATGCTGCTAGAAGGATCATGTTGTAATAATTGAGCAGCAAGCTCTGCAAAGTGCTTTACTGGCCATTGCTTCGCTGGTCCAAATTCTGCCCCAGGTGCAAGAATATAAAATTTTTCAGGATGTGGTAAAGATCGCAATAGATCTATAGCTTGATTTTGTGTGAAGGCCTCCACGTCAAGTTGAGGCCTATTTTCTTGTTGAGCGTTGGGTTGAATATCGATTAATTTTACTAAATCGAGATAGTGTTCCACCATCGGGGGGCGATTTTTTTTAGGCGGATTAGGCAGGTATTTCGTCATAAAAGCAGACCGAAGTTCACCTTGATAACCATAAATTTTAGGGATCTTAGCCAGAACAGGAATCAGAATCGATTTCCAGCTATTAGGTAAAACAAAGACTTGATCGAAGCGTTTACCTTTGACAATTTGGGCTAATTGCCTTCGTTTAGCAAGCTCTACTTTGCCATGCGAAAAATCTCCCTCAATTACATTAGGTTTTGATGGCATTGCTCGATAGACAGGTGCAACCCAAGGGGTAGCTAAAACAGTTATTTGACCAAGGGCCCTACTCAAGCAGCGAATGAAAGGTTCCGATAGCACTGCATCGCCTATCCAATTAGGAGCGATGACAAGTGTTTGGGGCATTGATGTTAGTGCCCGACCTTAGCGCCAGGCTTCAGATGATATTCTGCGCCACAATAAGGGCATTTTGCATGCCCAGTGTGTGCGATATCTAAGAATACTCTTGGGTGTAAATCCCAGTTTTTACCCTCTCCAGGAGGGCAATGGAGTGGTAAATCTTGAGTATCAATTTCAATAGGAGTTTGAATAGTTGTCATGATTATTTAACGTAAGTAAGCCAAGAACGATATTTATCATTTTTACCTTTTACTATGTCAAAAAATACATTTTGTATTTTTTCCGTCACAGGGCCCCTGCCACCATTACCAATGATTCGATCATCAAGTTCTCGAATTGGCGTTACTTCTGCCGCTGTACCTGTGAAAAATGCTTCATCACTACAGTACATTTCATCTCGAGTAATACGTTTTTCTCTTACCTCAAAGCCAAGATCGTGAGCAATTTTGATGATTGACTCTCGTGTAATTCCTGCAAGGCATGAAGCTAAGTCGGGGGTATAAATAATACCGTCACGAACGATAAATACATTTTCTCCAGAACCTTCTGAAACATAACCATCAGTGTCTAGAAGAAGGGCTTCATCGTAGCCATGTGCAGTCACTTCTTGGTTCGCAAGTATGGAGTTGATGTAATAGCCGGAAGCTTTGGCACGAACTAAAGAAACGTTGACATGATGACGGCTAAAAGAAGATGTTTTAACGCGAATACCTTTATTTAAACCATCTTCTCCCAAATAAGCACCCCATTGCCAAGCCGCAATAGAGACCAATATTTTATTTCCTTTAGGAGAAATACCCAACTTTTCTGAGCCAATCCAGGCGATGGGACGAAGATAACAAGACTCCAGTTGATTAGCCTTAACAACTTCTAATTGAGCCTTCATAAGCTCTTCTTGGGAATAAGGCATTTCCATTTGGAAAATCTTGGCAGAGTTAAACCAACGCTTAGTATGCTCGTCAAGACGAAAAATAGCAGGTCCCTGATCAGTTTTATAGGCCCTAACGCCCTCAAATACAGCCATACCATAATGCAGGCTATGGGTCAGGACATGAATATTGGCATCACGCCAATCAACTAATTTGCCATTAAACCAGATAAAACCATCACGATCAGACATTGACATTTATAATTTCCTTAACGGACATATGAAGATATCTCATTGTAAAACAGGCGAAGAAATTACAGTCAATTTGTGTCGATAAAGTATTTTTTATGAATATGACGCTTTAATCATCCTGTATGATGATTTATTGAACCAATTTGTTGTATTTAATTGATTAATAACCACCTATGATTCATTCCACCACCCTCAAAGTCAATCGATTATCTGATTTAGCGTCACAAAACCGCCTTTCTGGAAAAAGAGTTTTTATTCGTGCAGACTTAAATGTGCCGCAGGATGCTTCTGGAAAAATTACGGAAGATACTCGAATTACAGCCTCTATTCCCGCCATACAGATGTCTTTAGATGCGGGTGCTGCAGTCATGGTCACATCACATTTAGGAAGACCTACTGAGGGTAATCTGCAGCTTGCCGATTCTCTAGCCCCAGTAGCAGATCGATTAGCTGAGCTATTAGGTAGAAAAGTTGCGTTAATTTCAGATTGGGTATCTGGAGATTTTCAAGTTAAACCTGGTGAAGTAGTTCTTTTAGAAAATTGCCGTGGTAACGTGGGTGAAAAAAAAGATGACCTAGAGTTGTCTAAAAAAATGGCACAACTTTGTGATGTCTATGTCAATGACGCCTTCGGAACAGCTCATCGTGCTGAGGCGACTACGCATGGAATGGCAAGATTTGCGCCGATTGCTTGCGCTGGCCCTCTCATGGAAGCTGAAATTGATGCTTTATCTTTTGCTCTAAATGATCCCAAAAGACCATTGATAGCTATTGTGGCTGGCTCAAAGGTTTCCACAAAGTTATCTATATTAAAAACACTTGCAGAGAAAGTGGACCAATTAATTGTTGGTGGAGGAATAGCCAATACCTTCATGCTCGCAAGCGGTTTACCAATTGGCCTATCTTTAGCAGAACCTGATTTAGTTGAACAAGCTAAAGAGATCATGAAAATCATGCACCAACGAGGAGCCTCAGTTCCGATTCCAGAGGATGTGATTGTTGCTAACGAGCTTTCTCCTTTAGCTCGAGCCAATACGGTTGCCTCCCCTGATGTGGCAAGCGATGACATGATTTTAGATATAGGCCCCAAAACTGCTGCGCGTTTATCACAGATGATTGCGCATGCTGGTACGATTTTATGGAATGGTCCAGTTGGTGTTTTTGAAATTGATCAATTTGGAGGTGGCACTAAGATGTTGGCCGCTGCTATTGCGCACAGCCCAGGATTTTCAGTAGCTGGTGGTGGAGATACTCTTGCAGCAATTGCTAAATATGGAATTGAAAAACAAGTCGGGTATATTTCTACTGGTGGCGGGGCATTTTTAGAGTTTTTAGAGGGCAAAGTTTTGCCTGCCATTGCAATACTTCAAGAAAGAGCTACTGAATGAGTTTGTCTCGCGCCACTAAAATTGTTGCCACATTAGGCCCTGCAACCACTAAGCCAGACGTATTAAAACAGATTATCTTGGCTGGGGTGGATGTTGTGCGGTTAAATTTCTCGCATGGCGTTGCTCAAGACCATCGAGATCGTGCGCAATTGGTTCGCGATATTTCTAAAGAGGTGGGTAAAGAAATTGCCATTATGGCTGATTTGCAAGGACCAAAAATAAGGGTTGGTAAATTTGAGGACGGGAAAGTTCAACTCGAGGTTGGCCAAAAATTTTTATTAGATGCCAATTGTTCAATCGGTAACTCAACACAAGTTGGGTTGGATTATAAAAACTTACCAAGAGACGTAATTGCAGGTGATCAGCTCCTTCTTAATGATGGGTTAATTGTTCTTCGTGTAGAAAAAATTGTTGGAGAGTGTATTCATACTGAAGTAGAAATGGGTGGGGAGCTTTCTAACAATAAAGGGATTAACCGTGCTGGTGGGGGTTTAACGGCTCCTGCATTAACAGAAAAAGATATTGAAGATTTAGCAACGGCAATTGATATGCGAGTGGATTTTATTGCGATTAGTTTTCCTAAAAATGCCCAAGATATGCAATTAGCCAGAGAGCTTGCTCAGGCACATTGTGTTGCAAAAAATCATGAAGTTCGCCTCATTGCAAAAATTGAGAGAGCAGAAGCGATAGAGCCTGGAGTGCTAGAAGAGATCATTATGGCGTCCGATGGCATTATGGTTGCTAGAGGAGATTTGGCCGTTGAAGTTGGTAATGCAGCAGTTCCTGCGTTACAAAAAAGAATGATTCGCTTAGCTACCGAAGCTGATAAGTTTGTGATTACTGCAACACAAATGATGGAATCTATGATCACTAGTCCAATTCCAACGAGGGCAGAAGTGAGCGACGTTGCAAATGCTGTTTTGGATGGTACAGATGCTGTGATGTTGTCTGCTGAAACGGCAACAGGACATTTTCCTGTAAAAGTTGTAGAGCAGATGGCAGCGATTTGTCTTGCCGCTGAAAAGTCTGAAGTCGTTACATTAGACGCAGATTTTTTAGATCAGACATTTACTCGCATCGACCAATCAATTGCTTTAGGGGCACTATTCACAGCCTATCATTTAAATGTAAAAGCGATTGCCGCTCTAACAGAATCAGGGTCAACTGCACTTTGGATGAGTCGACATAGAATTCATACGCCCATTTTCGCTTTGACGAAAAGAGTTGAAACACAACGGGCAATGGCAATGTATCGCAATGTAACGCCATTACAAATAGATGTAAGTACGGATCGAGATAAAGCACTTCAAGAAGTTGAACAATTGTTATTAACTAAGGGTGTAGTAAAACCTGGCGACATGGTTGCTTTAACAGTTGGTGAACCAATGGGACAAGCTGGCGGTACAAATACCCTTAAAATTATCAAAGTTAAATAAATCTTTCGGAGAAATTATGCCTTTAGTATCAATGCGACAATTATTAGATCATGCAGCAGAACAGGGATATGGTATCCCTGCATTTAATGTTAATAATTTAGAGCAAGTGCAAGCCATCATGTCTGCTGCTCAAGAAGTCGGGGCTCCTGTCATTATGCAAGCATCTGCTGGCGCAAGAAAATATGCTGGTGAAGCTTTTTTAAGGCATTTAATTGAAGCCGCAATTGAGTCATATCCAGATATTCCAGTGGTTATGCATCAAGATCATGGACAGAGCCCCGCTGTCTGTATGGCTGCGATTAAAAGTGGCTTTACTAGCGTCATGATGGATGGATCGTTGATGGGTGATGGAAAAACAGTTGCAAGTTATGAATACAACGTACAGGTTTCTCAAGAAGTTGTTAAGTTTTCGCATTCAATAGGCGTTACTGTAGAAGCTGAGTTAGGTGTTTTGGGCTCTTTAGAGACGATGAAGGGCGATAAAGAAGATGGTCACGGCGCTGAAGGGACAATGACTCGAGAGCAGTTGTTAACCGATGTAGAACAAGCTGCCGACTTTGTTAAACAAACACAATGTGACGCCTTAGCAATTGCTATTGGTACAAGCCATGGTGCTTATAAGTTTAGTAAAAAGCCTACCGGAGACACATTAGCAATCGATCGTATTCGTGAAATTCATCAACGCATTCCTAATACCCATTTAGTGATGCATGGTTCTTCATCAGTACCCCAAGAACTTTTGGAAGTGATTCGCGAATTTGGTGGCGATATGAAAGAAACCTATGGCGTCCCTGTTGAAGAAATTCAAGAAGGCATTAAAAATGGAGTTCGTAAAGTAAATATTGATACTGATATTCGATTGGCGATGACTGCTGCAATACGTCAATATCTACATCAAAACCCATCTAAATTTGATCCACGTGATTACTTAAAGCCAGCGCGTGAGGCTGCCAAACTCATTTGTAAAGCACGATTTTTATCTTTTGGGTGTGAAGGACAGGCATCTAAAATCAAGCCAATTAGCTTAGATAAGATGGTTGAAAAATATACTTCGGGTGAGCTTGCTCAAGTAGTTAGGTAAAGATGCAAGCTCTTTTAGAAACTTCAATTCAATCTTTACCTTTGATCTCCAAGGGCAAGGTCAGAGATATTTATGCAGTAAACGATGATTACCTATTGATGGTTACTACAGATCGATTATCTGCATTTGATGTAGTCATGCAAGAGCCAATTCCTGGAAAAGGGATTGTATTAAATCAAATGGCTAATTTTTGGTTTGAACGTTTAAAACATATAGTACCGAATCATTTAACTGGCATTGATCCTGAGTCAGTTGTCAAAGCTAATGAAGTTGAGCAAGTGCGTGGCAGAGCGATGGTTGTGCAGCGACTCAAACCCATTTTGGTTGAATCTGTAGTAAGGGGCTATTTATCAGGTAGTGGTTGGAAAGATTACCAAGCCACAGGCTCAGTTTGTGGCGTAACATTGCCAATTGGTTTACAAAATGCCCAACAATTGGCTGAGCCAATTTTTACTCCTGCCGCAAAAGCTGATGTAGGTGACCATGACGAGAATATTGATTTTGATGAAGTGATTCTTCGGATTGGCCCCGCACTTGCAAAGCAAATGAAAGATATCAGTATTCACTTATACGAAGAGGCATCTAAGTTTGCGGCCAGTAAGGGAATCTTGATTGCTGATACTAAATTTGAGTTCGGCTTGAATAAACAAGGTCAAATGATTTTGATGGATGAAATACTTACTGCAGACTCTTCACGCTTTTGGCCTGCTAGTTCTTATGTTGTAGGGCAAAATCCCCCATCATTTGATAAACAATTTATAAGGGACTGGTTGGAGTCTGTCAGGATTGATGGTCAACCTTGGAATAAAAAAGCTCCCGCACCACATTTGCCAAGTAGCGTGATTGAACAAACTGCTGCAAAATATCAAGAGGCACTTACCATACTTACCCAATCATGATAGATCTATAGTAGGAGAGCATATGAGTGAACCAGCAATGAGTCTAAAAGAATCACCTATCGTTGGTGTTGTGATGGGATCAAACTCTGATTGGGATGTGATGTCTTATGCAGCTCAGATTTTGGCTGAGTTTGAGATTCCTCATGAAAGACAAGTCTTATCTGCGCATCGCATGCCAGATGAAATGTATGCCTATGCAGAAAATGCTCATAGTCGAGGATTAAAAGCGATTATTGCAGGAGCAGGTGGCGCCGCTCACTTGCCGGGTATGTTGGCCGCTAAAACAATCGTTCCAGTATATGGAGTGCCTGTACCATCAAAATATTTAAAAGGTGAAGACTCATTGTTGTCGATTGTGCAAATGCCAAAAGGCATCCCTGTTGCGACATTTGCGATTGGTGAGGCTGGAGCTGCTAATGCCGCTTTGCATGTGATTGCCAATCTAGCACTTTATTCTGAAACTTTGCATCACAAATTACTGGCTTTTCGTGAATCGCAAACGAATAAAGCCAAGCAAATGACCTTACCTTAAATATTGATGAGCAATATCGTTTGGCCTTTATATCCGCCAGCCTTCTTAGGTATCTTGGGTGGTGGGCAACTAGGTAGATACTTTGTTCAAGCTGCGCAAGACTTAGGATATCAAGTTTGCGTATTGGACCCTGATCCAAATAGTCCAGCTGGACAGATTGCTCAAGAGCATTTACTTGCTGAGTACGACGATGAAGATGCCCTTCAGCATATGGCTCAACTATGTGACGCGATTAGTACAGAATTTGAAAATGTACCAGCTAATACGATTGATTATTTAATTAAACAAGGTGTATTTGTTGCGCCGAAAAGCTTTGCTGTTTCGATTGCCCAACATCGAATTAAGGAAAAAGAATTTTTAAAAACTTGTCAATCTTTGATGGGTATTGGGCCTGTGAATTACACGGTAATAGAAAATGATGAGCAACTCGAAAACGTACAAGAGTCCCTTTTTCCTGGAATACTAAAAACAGCACAACTTGGATATGACGGAAAAGGGCAACAACGTGTTCAAAATCCTACTGAGTTGATTCAGGCATGGAGCACTTTCGGAAAAGTTTCGTGCGTACTTGAAAAAAAGTTGGACTTGGCATTTGAACTATCGGCAATTATTGCCAGAGGCGATAATGATGAGACGCATTTATTACCTATTGCACAAAATATTCATGAAAACGGTATTTTGCACATCAGCATGGTTCCTGCACCGAATCTAACAATCGAACTACAAGAAAAAATTCAGATAGCAGCACACACTATCATTCGTCAGCTGGAGTATGTGGGAGTCCTCTGTATTGAGTTTTTTGTATTAAAGGATGGATCACTTGTAGTCAATGAGATTGCTCCAAGACCACATAATTCGGGGCATCACTCCTTAGACTCGTGTTTAACTGATCAATTTGAACAGCAAGTCAGAAGTTTGGCAAAGCTACCATTAGGAAATTCACGCTTACTTTCTCCAGTAGTCATGCTCAATATATTAGGAGATATTTGGTTTGATAAAAATACAAACGATATCAGATCTCCCGATTGGGAAAAAATATTAGCAATGCCATCTGCAAAATTACACTTATACGGCAAGTCCGAACCTAAAATCGGGCGTAAGATGGGACATATTAACTTCATTTCTGATTCTGTCGATCAAGCACTAGTTGACGCGAAACAGGCAATGGATATTTTGGGTATTTTATTCTCGAGACCATAATCAGTGAGTGCTCGTATTTTTTCAGCT
>Ga0114963_10001313_pt1 | contig 17224 bp, 14 predicted proteins | sample C_131016_EF_Meta_FD_87019 | JGI IMG/M metagenome (GOLD analysis project Ga0114963, IMG submission 87019) | Freshwater microbial communities from Lake Croche, Canada to study carbon cycling - C_131016_EF_MetaG | ecosystem: Environmental > Aquatic > Freshwater > Lake | place: Lake Croche, Canada...
GCCGCGTACCGGAAAGGCATTCGCGCCCAGCAGGTCGTCTATCAATCCGCACAGAAGTGGCGATACCGCGATTTCGGCGAGTGTCGGAATCTCCAGTATATTCCGCATCGCGAACAATCCGCCTCCCCGTTGCCGAACCCGTCCCGGTTTGGGCATAGAATTCGCAATATGGATCGAGTCGGCAAGGGCATCCAGTGTCGCTTCATCAAAGGGACCGGGAATTACGGCATACCCGTCCGTTTCCAATCTGTTCGCAAGCTCGGTCATTCAGAGTAGTGTACCGCGATGAAATGCGCCGTAATTTAGAGGTTTTGCGTTATAATTGCCCTATACCACTGCTTCCGAAAATCGGATTGTGAGAAATACCTTTATGGAAACGAAAACGAACCTTCCCGCCCGCACGGATATCGCTGAGGATTATCTCTGGAATGCGACCAGCGTCTTTGAATCACGCGAGGGATGGGAGGTAGCGGTAGAGAAATTGCTCGCCGAAATCCCGAAGATCGACGCCTTCAAAGGGCGGTTGGCAGAAGGTTCTTCCGTACTGGCGGATGCTGTTGATACATGGCAGGAGCTTCTGTCGCAGTTCGGTAAGATTCGGGTCTATGCCGGAATGGCGTCCAGCGTCGATACCGGCGATGCGGCGGCGCTGGCGATGCGCGGTCGGGCGATGAGCGTCGCCGGACGATTGCTCTCCGCAGGCGCGTTCCTTGATCCCGAATTGATCGCTTTAGGTCAGGAAAAGGTTGATTCATGGATCGCGCAAGAACCGCGTCTTTCCTATTTGAAGCAATATGCGGACAATCTTTTCCGATTACAGCAGCATGTCCGTTCCGCCGAGGTTGAGGCGATTCTGGGCATGGCGTCCGAACCGCTCGGCGCGATCTCCGGCATCTACGGACAGTTGACCGATAGCGATATGGAGTTTCCCGCCGCAAAAATGGAATCGGGCGATGATTTCGTTATCGCGCAGAGTACGATGGAGTCCACCAAGCACAGCGCCGACCGGGAACTGCGTCGTACCGCCTATGAATCTTATACCGGCGAATATCTGGCGCACAAGAATGTCCTGGCGGCGAATCTGGCGGCGTCCTACAAAGCCGATGTCTTTCTGGCGCGGGCGCGAAACTACCCCACCGCGCTCGAAGCATCGCTATTCCGTAATAATGTCCCTCGCGCCGTCTATGACGCCCTGATCAACACCTTCCAGAAGAATCTTCCGACCTGGCACAAATACTGGGGCGTCCGTCGGAAAGCGCTCGGCGTTGAGCATCTGCACCCGTATGATATCTGGGCGCCGCTGACCGACAAAAAGCCGAAAGTCCCTTACACGCAGGCAGTGGAATGGATCGCCGAGGGCATGGCTCCGCTGGGCGAAGAGTATGTTTCCGTCCTGCGGCGCGGCTGTGGCGAACACCGCTGGGTAGATGTCTATCCGAATCAGGGCAAAGCGCAGGGCGCGTTTTCATCCGGGGCGAAGGGGACACATCCCTTCATCATGATGAGTTACAGTGATGACCTCGAAAGCATGAGTACGCTGGCGCACGAACTGGGTCACTCCATGCACTCCTATAAAACGCGAGGAACGCAACCGACGATTTACGCCAACTATTCGATGTTCGTCGCGGAAACCGCTTCCAACTTCAATCAGGCGCTGGTGCGGGCGCATCTGTTCCAGACCAATCCGGACAAAGACTTTCAGATTTCGCTGATCGAGGAAGCGATGAGCAACTTCCATCGCTACTTCTTCATTATGCCCACTCTCGCCCGGTTTGAATTAGAGATGCATACCCGCGTCGAACAGGGCAAGACGCCGACCGCCGCCGATATGATTTCCCTTTGCGCCGACCTCTTCGCCGAAGCCTACGGGCCGGAAATGACCACCGAGCGGGAACGTGAAGGAATCACCTGGGCTACATTCCCGCACCTGTATATGAACTACTATGTGTTCAACTATGCGACAGGAATTTCCGCCGCCCACGCTATCGCACGGCGCGTTCTGGACGGCGTTCCGGGCGCAGTCGAATCGTACCTGCAAGCCCTGACCGTCGGCAATTCTGTCTACCCGGTCGAGACGCTGCAAATCGCTGGAATCGACATGACCACTCCGGAACCGGTCGAACAGACCTTCGCCCTTCTTGCGGAACTGGTAGACCGTCTGGAAACATTAACCACCTGACAAAAAGAAGGTGAGTCTCTGACGATGACGGAAGTGGATGAGGAGAAACGATACAGTTTTGTGATTGGACCGATGCGTTCGGGGAGTGAGAACCCGGATGACTCGAATGCCCAGTCCCGTAATCTTGCTAAATCGGTAACGATGGAATAAACGTAAAGTTGAGAGAAGCCCTACAGAAGATTTTGATTGTCGGAGCAGGTGGGTTCGTCGGGGCGAACGCCCGATACTGGTTCGGTATGTGGGCGGTGCAGCGATTTGGCAACGCTTTTCCCTGGGCGACATTCCTGATCAATATCAGCGGGTCGTTTCTACTGGGATTCTTGATTGTGTTTCTGATGGCGAGGGCGCCATCGGCGGAAATGCAGAACTTGCGTCTATTGCTGGCGGTCGGGTTTCTGGGCGCTTATACCACCTTCTCGACTTTTGAATATGAAACGCTTGCCCTGACGCAATCCGGCGATATCGGTCGCGCGTTCCTGAATGCGCTCGGTTCGCTGATTGAGGGGTTTATTGCCGTTTATCTGGGTGAGGTTGCCGCAAAAGGGGCGCTCCGTTAAAGGAAACGCCTGTTCGAAACCGGAGATATGTCGAATTGACGCCCTTGAAATCCGAGTTAATCAAACGGCTTGACCGCTATCCCCTGACCGAGACCCGTTGCATCATCGCCGGCGCAGAATGGCGGATTACCGAAGTCAAAGACCATAGCGCTCTGCTTGCGGCGACCAAAACGGATGAGGATCTGCAAAATTTCCCGTATGGTCTGTCGCTCTGGGCATCGGCGGTTGGTCTGGCGAAGCGTCTCGCACGACAACCGGATTCTGTGCGTGGAAAGCGCGTTTTAGAGATTGGTGCGGGTGTGGGACTGGCGGGGTTGGTAGCGCCATCGCTCGGCGCTCTTGTGACTCAGACCGACTATCAGGTGGATGCCCTGACGCTGTGTCAGCATAACGCGACAATCAACGGAATCTGCGATATTCAGGTTCGTCCGGGCGATTGGCGTGAATTCCCTGCGGATTTGTTGGGCGCGTTTGATCTGGTTATCGGTTCGGATGTATTGTATGAGCGATCCCTTCACCTGACGCTGAGCGCATTGTTACCGAAGCTTCTCGCGCCGCAGGGACGGATATTGCTGGCGGATCCGTTGCGCCCGCAGGCATTCGATTTTATGGCGCTGCGTGAAGTGGAAGGATGGCTTATCGCTATGGAGGCTGTGACGGTTCCCTGGGACGGCATTCTAAAAGAAATCGGGCTATTTTCTCTCATTCCGCCGGATTCCTCAACGTCATAAGAAGCTCAGAGGTGGAATTTATCCGGAGAAATTCGAGGGGAAACGAAAAGTTCATGGAACACTTTACGTATAGGGCTTGTCTGAATAGACGTGATCTCCTTTTCTCTCCACGTGCTGTAGTGGGAGCGGCGAGGACAAGTACCTCGCCGCCTTTCTTTTGTCTTAGCTTCCTTGCTGATTCCCTCTAATTTCGCAATTCTTCCGGCGTTTCGCCCACCAGATACAGAGAGCCCGTTACCACCACCACTTCGCCTGATTTCGCCTGTCTCCATGTCTCCAGAATCGCTGACGTTGCAGGTTCAACGATGGATACCGGGAGGTTCAAGCGCTCCGCCGCCGTGACCACTTCCGTTATGTCCACCGGTCGGAAGGAAGGGCGTGTCGCGATTACCTTATTGATCAATGGCGCCAGAATTTCTAAAAATGGTCCCGGCGCATGACCCTGTTTCGCTCCGGTAATGAGAGTGTATTTCTGATCCTCGCCAAATTCGGCGCGTAATGCTATCGCCAGCGTTTCCGCTCCCTCCACATTGTGCGCTCCATCCAGCAGTAATGTCGCGCCGCCGGTCGGTCGGCCATCGCGAACCATTTGAAAACGCCCCGGAATAAAGGCGTTTCCTAACCCTTCCCGAATCGCCGTATCGGAAATCGTGACGCCCCGCATCGTCCGTAGTATCTCGACCGCCGCTACCGCTGTCGCGGCGTTTCCCGCCTGATATGTTCCCCGCAACGATGGGTGAACATCTTTCAGAGTTCCTGAGGACAAACGTAATGTCAGACTGCCGCTGGCATCACGCTGATAAGAGATCAATCTCCGGGGATCTTGATGCTGATCTTCCGGGGCGACGGTATACAGAGGGACGCTTTTTTCCAGAGCGACTCGGTCAATCACCTCTTTCGCTTCCCCGGGAGGCACCGCTGTGACTGCAATTGAGCCCGTTTTCAAGATTCCCGCTTTTTCGAAGGCGATTTTCCCCAGCGTATCTCCGAGCAGATGCATATGATCCCAACCGATACTGGTTATCACGGCGCAGAGCGGCGGCGGAATAACGTTGGTTGCATCCAACCTACCGCCGATACCTACCTCAACCGCCGCGAAATCGACCGCACTTTCCGCAAAATAGGCGAACGCGACCGCCGTTTTCAGTTCGAATTCCGTCGTCTGCCCTAACTCAGTAGCGGCGAGCGCTTCGATATGGGGACGAAGGAGCGTGACCCACCGGGCGAATTCTTCGCGGGGGATCATAGTCCCGTTTATCTGGATACGCTCGCGCATATCGAAGACATAGGGAGAGAGGTAGGTTCCTACCCGGTAACCTGCGGAACGCAGGATTGCAGCGATAAAGGTGGTGGTGGAACCCTTGCCGTTGGTTCCAGCAATATGGATACAACCGAAGCGATTCTGCGGATTACCCAGACGCTCGAGGAGCGCAATAAATCGTTCGCGATCCAACCGAATCCCAAACTGTAACAGTCCGGACATGTACTGTACGGATTCTTCGTAGTTCATCAATAGGGATTGTAGCGTAAATCAGGCAAAAGCAAAGAATATGTGAGGCGAACCCGCCGATTTTGAACCAAAAGAGCGTTCGTGACTCATTGTTTGAGCGATTAACCGAGTCGCTTCGTAAACCAGAGAATAAGCCCGTCATCTACACAGACCATATCGCCCCACCTCAAGAAGCGGTCGTCCGAGGTTAACCCGCGACCATCCGGTATATATCCGCGTTTGGCGTACATGCGTTGAGCGCTTCCATAATCCGCCGTCATGCCGACGCCGATACCCACCTCCGGGGAACGTTCCCCGGCGATTCGCTCCGCCTCATCCATCAAAGCGGAACCGATTCCGCGCCGTTGATATTCCGGTAGCACATTGAAGTCCTGAATCTCCGGAATGCCCGCTTTGCGGAAAGGCGCATAATCGGGCTCCCACACAATATTTACATAGCCCGCAAAGCGTCCCTCAAGGAATGCAACCAGAGTCAACCGTCGCCCTTGCTCCTGTTCCGTAGCGTAGCGTTCATATTGCGCTTCTGTTTTGCCGTTCCAGCCAATCGCCGCGAAAGCGGCGACGATTTCCAGAATATCATCACGTTGCAGGGGGCGGAGATGTAGGTTCATAAAATAAAAAGGCCATCGCGGGAATGTGTTCCCATGATGGCCTCCTTTCCGACTTAGAATTACCTAACGCGTGGCGCGATAAGCTTTCAGAGCGGCGATAGCGCCGACGCCCAGAGCGGCGACCATATTGGTCATCGTCCACGGCAGAGCGGCGTCACCGAAGGCGGCGGCGGAGAATGGAATGGTGCCGTTATGCCAGTTCGCCCACAGGTTGACTGCCAGACCCAGGCCCATCATACCTGCTACCTTGACTCCGGGACCCTTGGGCAGAATGGCGTAGAGCGCCAGCGCCGGGAGCGCGGAGAACGTTAACAGGTTCCATGCCGTATCCCATCCGAAGATGCGGGAAGCGAGGTCTGGTCCAAAGAAGCCGGCGGTCAGAGCGCCGAACATTGCCATGCGCAGTCGCCAGTTGCGGCGAGGACCAACGCTGAACAGAAGGAACCCGAGACCGACCAGCAACAGGTGTCGCAGTTTGACGGAACCGAGGGCTTCCGCCTTAGCCGTCGCCTGAACGGCGGAGAGGATGCCCGCGCCGTATTTGGTCTTGTCGCTCTTGGGTTGCGCGGTCTGCTCCAGAATCTCCCGAATCTGCGCCGGATCATTGATACCCTGCGAGACCAGAAGCGCCGCGACGCCCGCTACATGCGGAGACGCCATAGACGTACCCTGGAAAGCATAGTAATCGTCACCCTTGCCGCCCTGCGATTCCGGGAAGTTGGTGTTCTGCAGAATCCCGTCCGCCGGGTTACCGCTGTCGACCATGTCTCCGCCCGGAGCGGAAATTGCGACTTCCTTGCCATAGGACGAGTACTTGGCGATATTACCATTAGGTCCGACCGCCGAAACCGCAATACATTCTGGATACGCCGCCGGATAACCGACTTTGCCCCCGAACGAGTTGCCCGCCGCGCAGACAATGACGACGCCCTTTTTGCGAGCGTACTTGACCGCCTTATGGATCACATCGGACGGGAACGCCGAACCGAGGCTCATGTTGATGACGTTCGCGCCATTGTCCGCTGCGAAGCGGATCGCATCGGCGATATCGGCGCTGCTGCCCGAACCGGAAGCGGAAAGGACTTTCAGCGGCATGATCTTCGCTTTGAATGCGATGCCCGCCACGCCCTCATTGTTGTCGGTGGATTCGGCAATCGTTCCGGCGACATGGGTGCCATGACCGTGATCATCGAAGGCGTCCGCCGATTTGTTTACGAAGTCATACCCCTTCACAAAGGTCGTTTGACCGAAGTCACGACAGGGTTTGCCTTTTTTGACTTCGCCGCCAGCGACACCGGTATCGATGACCGCAACCACGACATCCTTGCCCTGCGTTCGCTTCCAGGCGGATTCCATACCGATCATCTGGAAGTTCCACTGCTCGTTATAGCGTGGATCGTTCGGCTTCATAGCGAACAGGGGAGCGTCCTCGTTGAGCGCCGCCGGGTTGCGCGGAGCCTCCGAGTCCATGATATTAGCGTACTGGTAGTTGATGGCAGTAGAAACATTAGTCGGCGCTTCGGGGGCTTCCGAAACGGTGCATCCCGGCGTTACGCCACTGCCTTCGTTCACTTCCAGAGTGACCGGCGCAGTTTCGACCTGTTGCGTCATCTCAATGCCGTTATTTTCAAGCGAATTGACCACGGTACGCCGAATGAGCGTTTCGCCCTGTACAGTCAACACTTCGACATGGATGCTGGCTGTGTTATTAATCGACTCCTGTCGAATTTCCGCGTCGACAACCGGCATCTCTACTTGCGAAGCGCCGTTATTGGACAGCGGATCTTCCGGAATGCTGTAGACCAGTTCCGGTTCCGCCGCCTCGACATCCGGGTCGTGTTTCAGACGTGATAACAGGCTTGAAACATCAATGTTTGCGGGAACGGTCGCTACCATGAGGCCATCATCTTTCGCCTCATCGGAGTTGGGGCGCAGGGTAATGCCGTACTTTTCGCTCAGATTCTTGATCTTACTATCGCTGATCCCATCTTTCAGATCAACAACGATAGGAAAGTTTCCCTGACCGGTCTGTAAAAGTTGCACCGTGTCCTCGGCGCGTGGGCCGCTCGGCATCTGCCAGATATGGATCAGAGGTAACGCGCTCGCGCTGAGGGCGGCGATGACGCTACCTGCTGCGATAAGAGACAGTGGACTTCGGACGTTTTTGATTACGCTTAAGGGGCGCATTGAAATGCCTTTCCTTACGATACTGCAATGGCTTAAGGCGAAAAGGAGAGCCTTTTCGCAGGCTTCGCGCCGACGCGGCGAACAGAAACCCTGAAGATTACTTGATTCCCTTCAATTCCGGATGCTTTTCGAGAATGTACTCATAGCGATCTTTCATTTTCGGGTTCCGCTCATCAAATAGCGGATTTCCACCTGCATAGACCGTATCGGCGGGGTCGCCGAATTGATTGCGCCCGGATTTCTGAATCCAGTCGTCAATTTTCTTCTTCGTCGAATCGTCAATGGCTAAGGACATGGCTTCTCCCTTCATCATGCCGACCAAGATAGGGGCATGGCAGATCAGCGGTAATACGTATTGTACTATACAGAATCCGTTTTCGGTTCCCCTACTTCATTTTCCCGCCAGATTTTTTCCATCGGTTCCACCCTAAAGACCTCTTAATTCCACATATTACACGAATACGTCCGGATGCCTGAATTTCTCCCTGTCCTCCTACGGCAAATCTTTTACAGCGACCGGGGGAATACAAGATACAAAAGGGGTGAAATCAGCATGCATTTATGATTTCTGATGAAAAATATAAATGTATTTAGGAAAAGGCCGTCTTGCTTGCGACTTGCTTTGGCGAGGGTGTTAGAAATAGACGAGTTGTGCGTCCGTAGAAGGGGCGTGTGACCGATGTCTGGGAGCGATCCTTGCTGGTGTGCGATTGGCACAATTAGCGGTGCAAGCGTAAAGCCGAGAAACAACAATCGTCAATACATAAAAAGCTATAAAAATGCATAAAAAGCTATAAATCAGAGGGGTAGTTAATCCGTTGTTCAGGAACATCGCCTTCTTGACACTCCTCCTGTTTCCCGGCATAATCTCCACAGGATTCATGCTAAAACGCGAACACGAAAATAGGTCTGATACGACGACTCAAAACGTCCTGCCGTGGTGGCGCGTCCTGCCCGAAGAGGTTCAGGAGAAAACCACGGAAAGACCGGCGGTTGTCGCCACGGAAACCGCTCCGCCTACCAGGAGTATCGCCCATTCCGTTACCGCGATCCCGCAGGAAGGCGGCGCCACAGTCGAAAGTATCGACATCGGCGAGGAACTGGAACTTGAGGCTCGCCGTCGCATGACCTCGCAGGAAAGCTCCATTACTATCGCCGCAAACAGAACTGGAATGTTGCGACGGGAACGTAGGGAATTATTTGGTTGGAGCTTACTGAGCGATATTCTCATGGTATTTTTTGGGGCTCCCTTTATTTTTGGGGCTCCCTTTTATTGGGATATTTGGGACCTTTTTCACTACCACTCTCCACTTGATTCTTTCAATGGTTTCTTTATGATGATGTATTTCTTTCTGCCTGCAGTGTATTCCTATCAGGTAATTACGAAAATCATTAATCATCAGAGGACAGTCCGCAGAATTGCTCAATTGACCCGACCGCTTATCGATCTCACGCCAGAGGGAATAAGCGTTCATTCCTGCTTTTTTGATATCGATTGTCTTCGCTGGGAAGACATCGCCGATATCGAGGCGGACAAGAAGGGCATTGTCATACGATTGACGAAAAATGTGCCGGAAATACCGTCGCTGAAGACAAAATTGTCCGTACGTGAAGTACATATTCCGTCCGACGAAATGACGGTTGCGCCCGATGTTCTGTACAATCGTATCGCTGTCTATGAATCGTCTCTCCACGACAGGCGCAAGGCAAAATAGCGCGGCTGTAGCGGCCGCTTGACAAACGATTCGGGCGGAGATACATTGTGAATGACTTCACAAAGTCGGTCGGCGATTCTCTCGACGATCCGGCGTTTTGTGATCCACTTTACATAACGATTCAGATCGCGTAGTACGCTTAGACAGGCGGGGTTTTCTTTTATGCATCCGACCATCGCGCATCGGTATCTGCAAAACGGGCCGCTTTCCGATATTTACGACAAGGTCATGGAAGGCAAGCGCCTTTCGTTCGCCGAAGGACTCCGCCTCTGGCAGTCCGACGATTTGAATGCGCTGGGAGCGCTGGCAAATCTCGCCCGCGAGGCGCGGCATGGCAACAAAACCTACTACGTCCGCAATCAGCACATTAACTACACAAACCTGTGCAATAAGGGATGCAAGTTTTGCTCCTTCTACGCTCAGAAGAATGGCCCCGATCCGTACACGATGTCTACGGAAGATGTGCGGCGCAAGCTGGAACTCACCCGGCATATTCCCGTGACCGAGATTCATATGGTCGCGGGCATCAATCCCAAACTTTCCTATTCGTACTATCTGGAATTGCTCGATACGGTCAAGGCGACTCGTCCGGAAGCCCATATCAAGGCGTTCACGATGGTCGAACTTTTGCAAATCCAGAAACTGGCGAAGAAGCCGATGGCAGAGGTTTTGCTCGAACTGAAGGCGCACGGACTATCTTCCCTTCCCGGCGGCGGAGCGGAAATTCTGACCGACCGTGTGCATGACATTTTGTTCGCGAAAAAGGAAACAGCGGCGGAATGGCTGGAAACCGCAAAGACGGCGCATCGTGTCGGTCTGCCCACCAATGCGACCATGCTCTATGGGCATATCGAAACGCTGGAAGAGCGGGTCATCCATGTCATGAAACTGCGGGAGGCGCAGGATGAAACCAACGGCTTCCTGACCTTTATCCCGCTTTCCTTCTCCTCCAGAGGAACCAAAATATCTCATATCCCGCAGACGACGGGCATCCTGGATTTGAAGGCGATCGCCATCGGTCGCTTGATGCTGGACAACTTCCCGCATATCAAGTCTTTCTGGATGATGATTACTCCCGCTGTCGCTCAGGCGGCGCAGTGGTATGGCGCGGACGATATCGACGGTACCATTGTGGAGTATCAGATCACCCATGAGATCGACGAGGAGAATACCGAGCAGAATCTCTCCCAACGCCAGCTTGTAGGTATGATTCTGGAAGCGGGACGCGATCCGGTAGAGCGCGATGCGCACTATAATGAAATCCACCGGGACGACTCCGCCGAAATCCTGCCACAACATCCTCGAGTCGCTCTGCCGATGGCGCGTTAAGATCAACAATACAGTCGAACGGCGTACAGCGGGAGCGGGTTGCCTTCCGCCTGTACGCCTTCGCCTTGACACTGGCAATACGCTGTGCTATCCTGCGAAGGCAGAAAGTACGGCCTTAATTTTATGCGTCCTGGATTTTTTACCCTTCGTAGACTTCTGCTTTTGCTGGTCGCAGTAGCGACAGCGGGCGGTCTTTCGTACTGGCTTCGTGCAGGAATGCCTCTGCCGGGACAGGGAATCCCCTCAACAGCAGGTAAAATCGCGTTCATTTCCACGCGCAGCGGGCATCCGAACCTGTGGATGATGAACGGCGCCGACGGTTCGGACACCGTCGCTCTCACACAGGAAGCGGCGCAGGACAGCGAACCCGCCTGGGCGAAAAACGGAAGCGAAATCGCTTTTACATCCTCCGGGCGCACCGGTCAGACCAGCCAGATTTTCTACATGGATGCGCGTCCCGGTGCGCGTATCCTGCCGCTGACCAATACCAGTTCCAGTAAGGCGGCGCCGTTCTTCGGACCGGAGCGACGGATTTTCTATCTCGCCGCCGGACGCCTGACCGCCACAAACCCGGAAAACAAAGACAGCGACCTGATTTTCCCCGAAGCGGATATGGTGCGTGCGCTCTATGGCGACGGCGAAAACCCCGGTCTGCTTTCTACTGGCGGGATTGTACAGGCGTTTGGCTCTGAAGGCGCCACAATGGGGGCGGTGATCAAGTCAGAAGAGAATCAAGCCCTTGTCCTGCTCGATACATCTCAGAACGCCGGTGCCTTACTGGGAACCGGTCAAAGGATTTTTGCGCATTTCCTGCCGGGCGGTAAGTTGCTCGCCATTTATGTCAAGGGGGACTCCTTGCCCAAAATGGTCGGTGCGTTCGATGAGAAGACGGCGAAGGCAGGCGGGGTCGTACCCTCTATTGAGACCGTTTTTGCCAGAGTCGGATATTCGCCTCCTTCACATGATGGGTCGAGCGTTGTTGTCTATGACCTGACCGCCACTGACCCCGCAAGCGAGAGTATCAAGAAAATAGGGACGCTTGCCGCGCAACCCGATGGTTTCGCCGTTTCTCCTGATGGCTCCCTCTTTGCGCTCAGCTTCAGCAAGCCGATATCGGACGGACAGGGCGGCGAAATCGGACTGCTGGTACTGCCGACGACCGCCGCGCAGGGGGAACAACCCGCTCCTGTCTATCCAGGAACCGCATCACATCCTTCGTTCTCGGCGGATGGAAAGCAATTAGCGTTCACCTCCGGTAAGGATATTTTCGTCGTACCTTCGACGGGTGGTGAAGCGAAGAATCTGACAAAGGGGCAGGGTGAAAACTCTTCTCCGGTGTGGTCACCGGCTCGTGAGAAGGAAAAAACTGGCGAACCGGCAGCGACGATAGGAGACAAGAAGTAATGTCGGGAGCAAAAAAACGCCTCCTGTCCGGGATGCAACCTTCCGGCAACGGACGTCTTCATCTGGGGAACTACGAGGGCGCTCTCAAGCCGTGGGTGCAACTGCAGGATCAGTACGAGATGTACTGTTTTATCGCCGACTGGCACGCTTTTACGACGCTTGCAGGAACGGATGTGTCCATTGCGGATCAGAGTCGTCAGGTAGCGCTGGATTACCTGTCGGCGGGGCTCGATCCGGAAAAATGCGCGATCTTCCGGCAATCGGATGTGCCGCAACACGCGGAACTGGCGATCCTGCTCGGAATGCTGACCCCGGTAAGCTGGTTAGAACGAGTCCCGACCTATAAAGAAAAGCGCGAGCATCTGGAAAATTACGAAGGTGGCGGTGAGGTAGGAGCCTCCTATGGTCTGCTGGGATACCCGGTTCTACAGGCGGCGGATATTCTGATTTATCGCGCCCATGCCGTTCCGGTTGGGAAAGATCAGGCGGCGCATCTGGAACTGTCCCGCGCTATCGCTCGCCGATTCAATTTCCTTTACAATACGGAGTACTTCCCGGAACCGGATGCAGTCATTTCGGAAGTAACCGGCGTTCTGCCCGGTCTGGACGCGGATGAGAACGGTAAGCTCCGCAAAATGAGCAAATCGTACCATAACGCGATCTATCTCAGCGACACGCCGGATCAGGTAGCGGAACGCCTCAAGAACGCCTTCACAACCCCCTCGAAAATTCGCAAGACCGATGCCGGAATCCCTGAAGGTTGCGCGGTGTGCCTCTTGAGAAAACTGTACGACCCGGCGGAATACAACGTGCAATGGGAAGAATGCCGTAATGGAACCCGTGGCTGCGTCCAGAGTAAGCGGGAAACGACGGAAGTGATCAACACTTTTCTGGAACCCTTACGTACAAAACGCGCCGAATACGAAAACGATCCGGCAGAACTGGATCGCATTCTTGCCCGGGGCGCCGAAAAAGCCCGCGCCACTGCGGAAGAGACCCTGCGCGGCGTCCGCCAGATCATGAAGATCGTCTGAGTCTGCGTCTGAGCGCTGTCAGAGGCATTTCGTGACGGAAGCGGAAGCGGTATCGCATACTGTATAATCTTCCCGGAAGACGCACTGCCGGGAAGTTAGGAAACAAGCCTTGTGACTGCCGCGCCTCTGACACACGCCAATTCGACCAATCCATCATCCGAAGAAACCGTAACGCCCGACCTTACTCCGAACCCGTCCGGGCCTTCGCTGCAACAGACGGGACTGACCCGCGTTACGCTCGGAGCGTTCATCGCCCTCTTCATCGGAATCTACGCGCAAACATTTGTCTTTATGGCGAACCGGTGGATGATCGATCCTTCCGCGACCCACGGTTGGCTGGTGATTCCCATTGCAGTCTGGGCGGCGCTGGGGAAGAAAGAAAAACTACGGGGGACGCCGCTTTCCTCCAATGCCAAGGGACTTTGGGTAATGGGCTTCGCACTGGCGATGCACCTGATCGAAGTTTTCTTCGATATCAATGGACCGTCGCCGCTGTCGATCCCTATTTTTCTTGCCGGCGCCGTCTGGTATTTCGCCGGTTCCGCCTGGCTCAAGGAACTTGCCTTCCCTATCGCTTACCTTCTATTCATGGTTCCGATACCGGGGGCGCTCAATCAGATGGTCTCGCAGCCTCTGCGTCAACTGGCGCATGCCGGGACTAAGCGGATCATCGAGGCATTGACTTCTATACAGATTGCCGGCGCCGGCATGAATATGGAATTCTGGCGCCCCGGAACTGACCATACCAATCCCGAGCGCGATTTCGTCAGTCTGGTAATCGCTGACCCCTGTTCCGGGTTGCATTCCCTGATGGCGATCAAGGCATTGCATGCGATCACCGCCTACAAATCCCGCCTGACGCTAAGTTGGAAGTGGGCGCTGTTTATGCTGGCGATGCCGATTTCCCTCGCCGCTAATGTCTGCCGATTGGTTCTGGTCATTCTGGTGGCTGCCTACTATAGCAAGGAATTCGGTCTCAAGGCGTTCCATGACTATTCGCCGTATATCCTGTTCATCTTTGTCTTCATGATTCTGGTCTCCATTGGCAGGTTTATGGAGTGGGCGACCGAGAAATACCCCCGTCTCTCGGCGATAATCGGGAGCGTTATTGCTGTGGTGGGAGTGACTGCCCTGTGCGGTTATATCTACGCCCGGTTCGGCGAATCTATCTTTATGAATTTCGCCGGAGCGATCAGCATCATCTCGGCGCTGGTCTACGGCGTTTATAAGGGCGGTCTTCTGGCTATGCGTGGCGACCGCTTGCCCCCTGCCCGGTATATGTCCGTCGTTCCGATGCTGGCGATTGCGCTGGCGGGGACGGCGTATTTTAAATTACGTCCCGAACCGGAAGTCAGGTCGGCGGATGTGCATCAGGTTCCTACCGTTCTTGGGGAATGGAAGATGGTGCATGAATACCCGGAAAATAAAGAACTGACCGGAGGACTCAAAGCTGATTCGATGGTCATGCGCGAATATGCTAACCTCCGAACGGGGCAAATCGTTCAACTGTATCTGGTTTATCGAAAATTCGGACGGCGCGAATTCAACCATAACCCTGACCAGTGTTTTCCTTCCGGCGGGTATATCCTGAAAAACGAAGGAACCTCCGTCATGGCGTACGGCGGCAAGAACACGCTGGCAAAAACCATGAATTTCGATGGCAGTAAAGTCGAGGGGCGAGAGGGTAAAGTGGGGGCGCCCAACACGACCGTTTCCTACTTCTTCGCTTCAGGATCAAAAACGGAATGCGTTTTCCTGCGTCAGCAGTTATGGATGGCGTTGGAGCGGATTATCCCTAACAAGAATGGATGGACTCTGGTACGTTTGATGACTAACTGGCGCTCTAACGAAAGTGACTCCTATAGCATGGACGCGCTTGCCGCACAGCAAGAATTCATGCAGGTTTTTGGTCCGGATATCCAGCGTGTCATTACGACCGATACGAATGCTGCGCCCATCAATCCTGCCGCAACTACAACCGCTCCGGAGCCATTCGGGTCATGAGCGCACTGCAACTTGCCGCTTTCGTCGGGACAAAAGGGCGTGGCTCCAATGTGAAGGCGATTCATGCCGCTATCGGCGAGGGACGACTGAATGCGCGGATCGCCCTCATCGTGGGAACCAGCAGGAACGCTCCCGCTATCCAGTGGGCGCAGGAATCCGACCTGCCTACCGCCATCATCGATCCGAAAGCCTTCGCCGATGAGGCGGAGTATGCGGAGGCTCTTCTCACAGAATTACGAGCAGCGGGCGTGGATGCTATCGCGCTGGCGGGTTATATGCGCCGCTTGCCCTCCGGGGTCGTTTCCGCGTATCGTCACCGTGTATTGAACATTCATCCCGCTTTACTACCCGCTTTTGGCGGTAAGGGAATGTACGGGCATCATGTCCATGAAGCGGTTCTTGCGTATGGTTGTAAGCTCTCCGGTTGCACGGTTCACTTTGTCGATGAAGACTATGATACTGGGCCGGTGATCTTGCAACGCGCTTTTCCGGTAGAAGAAGGCGATACGCCGGAAAGCCTTGCTGCCCGAATCCTCCCCGGCGAACATGCCGCCCTGATGGACGCTCTGCAATTGCTGGCGGAAAATCGCCTCACTGTCGCAGGGCGCATTGTGCATATCCATCCGTCAGCCTGAGACATATCGCCGAATATTCCCTTAACGAGGAACGATATCCACCATTGCGCCTCGCGTTATTGTGATGGCGAATCAATGATACTGTTACACGCTTCCTCGCCTGTGAATGAACTTTTCGTCTGAAAAAAGAGGTATCAATTAACGGGACAAATTTTCGCTGAGATAGATCTCCGGAGCCTGAAAATGACAGACAAAAGAAAAGTAATGAAGCGACCTATCGGATGGAACAGTATCTACATACTGGCAGGGACGCTTCTGGTAACCAACCTGATGACGGATGTTCAAGCGCAACCGCCTGCGGGCGGCGCCCCCGCAAAACCCGCCGCAACCTCGCCGACGGTATCCATTTCCACGTATGATTCGGGACCGCTGAATACTCTTGCCCCCGGTGGGCAATGGCATCGAATCCAACTTTCGGTGAATCCGAAGGGGGACGGCGTTCTTCAACTCGATCCGAATCGGATCAACTGGGATGGATATTCGAAAAACTGGATGTCCACGCGGATGGCGCCACAGAGCGTCGCTGTCCGTCTTCGTGAAGTAAAAGGGATCAAGAATCCGCCGGGGCAACCTCGTCCGGCGTTTCCGCCACGCGTCTTCGATGTGACCCCGACAGACTTACCGGCGGGCGGCAAGCTGTCGGATATGGGACTCGGGGGAAAATTGCGTTTTTCCGTGTCTAATGATCGCAGTAAGCCGGGGCGTCTGCTTCTGCTGGATGGAAGCGAACGTATCACGCAGGTAATTCCTCTGGCATTCGACAACGCTGGCGCAGGCGGCCCTCCCGTTGGTGACGCCGGTGACCTGATATCGTACAAGACCGCTTTTCTGGGCGGGAAAATGGGACGGGTATCCTCCATCAAGCTCTCTGGGAGCGTATCGTCCGGAGCAGTGAATGTGATTTTGGATGGCAATGCGGTAATGCTGGACTCTTATGGTAACCCTTCCATCTCCACCATGATGGCTCCGATTCCCCGGCAAGCCAAACTGATCGAAAAGACCGACTTGCCCGAAGAAGCCGCAGGCAATGTGCGTGTCTTCGATCTGGATGGTGCGCCGATGCCGATGAATCTGGTTCTGCCTAAAACTGCCAATGGTGTGGCGCGACTGATCGTCAATGACGAAAGCGGGAAAGCGAAAGATTTTTTGACTCTCGAAAGAGATTACACGACCGCCAACCCGTTGACTCGCTCCAGCTGGACGCTTACCAAAATCTCCTACAGCGATGATAGGACGATCAAGCCGGAAAAGGGAGGCTCCTATGCGCTCCTGTTTACGCCGGATGGTCGTGTCGCCGGGAGAGCGGATATCAATCGCATTCTCACGAC